>ENA-UOUJ01000457-UOUJ01000457.1-activated-sludge-metagenome-genome-assembly--contig:-NODE-457-length-28036-cov-7.979343_pt1 | contig 28036 bp, 26 predicted proteins | sample MGYA00249839_ERZ747224 | MGnify/ENA primary metagenome ERZ747224 (study PRJEB28782, sample SAMN03220277) | activated sludge metagenome | biome: wastewater; feature: sewage sludge; material... | reverse complement strand
CCGAGGGATCGACCGAGGCGCAGAGCCGAGGCTGATCCGGGCGTGGACCAGACCGCCGTGCGGGCGCTCGTCGAATCCCTGGGCGGCGATGACGCCATCCTCGAGGAGACCGTCCGGGTCCTGCGGGACTCGGTCCCGGGTTACGAGGACGTGCCCACCGAGTCCCTCCTCGCCTCGGCCCGGCGCAACCGGGCCCTGAGCATCCGCACCATCCTGGACGGTCGCGCCCCGGATCCCGACCAGATCGACGAACCGCGCACCCTCATGGAGGAGCGCATGGGCCAGGGGGTGTCCATCGTTAGCGTGCTGGCCGGGTTCCGCCTGTCCATGTCCGTGATCCTGCGCCACCTGCTCGACCTCGCCCCGCGTCACGGCGTCGCCGCGGACGCCGCGCTGACCTTCAGCACCCTGCTGTGGTCACTCGGGGACGCCTTCACCACCCAGGCGGTCGTGGTCTACCGGGACCGCTCCATCGCCCAGGCCGTGGCGGACTCCTCCCGCCGCACGCAGTGGATCCGGGACGCCGTCGTGGGGGTCCTGGACCGGACGCAGCTGCACAGCGGAGCCGCCACCTTCGAGCTCCCCCTGGACGAGCCGGTGCGGGCGGTCCGCGCCGAGGTCGCGCCCGGGACCACCGGGGACCCCGTCACCCGGTTGCAGGACTGGGCCGAACGGGCCGGGGCGCGCGCCCTGGCCGCTCCCCGCGGCGAGGGCGCCGTCGGGATCCTCACCGGCGACGCCGGCCCGGTGCCTGCCGAGGCCGGGGGCACCATCGCGCTGGGCCCGCCGGTACCCCTGGCGGACCTGCGGGAGTCCTTCGACGGCGCCACCCGGGTCCTGGAGGCCGCGCGCCGGGTGGGCTGGGAGGGTGCCGTGGACGCGGACCGGCTCTCCTGGCGCATGGGCATCCTCACCAGTCCGGAGGCCACGGAACTGCTCCACGCCCGGCACGTGGCCCCCGTGCTCGAGGAGGGATCCTTCGGCGAGCTCATCCTGGAGTCGCTGGCCGCGTACCTGGACCACGGGATGAGCATCCCGCTGGCCGCCGCCTCGATCCCGGTGCACGTCAACACCCTGCGCTACCGGCTCAAGAGGTACCAGGAGCTCACCGGGGGGAACGTGCACGAACTGGAGACGCTCATCGAGGCGTCCTGGGCGCTCGCGGCCCACCGGGGGACACGGCCTCGACCCGGTGACGAGCGGTTGTAGCGGGCTACGAAACACGGAACGAACTGTTGAACTCCTCTACGTAGCGCGCGTCACGGCGGTCGGGCCATGCTGGTGGATGTCGTCCTCGTCACATGCGTGACCGAGATCACACCGCACCGTTTCCGTCAGTCGCGGGACACCGCCCCACCGGGCCGGTGACCCCACGTTCGAGAGGTTCTCCTATGCTCCTGGGGATTCTTGGCATCATCCTGTCCCTGGCCCTGCTGATCACGCTGGCCTACCGGGGCATGCCGGTCATCATCGCCGCACCCATCGCCTCGGTGGTGGCCCTGGTCTTCTCCGGGGCGCCCATCCTGGCCTCCTACACCGAGATCTTCATGCCGGCCCTGGCGAACTTCGTCATGAACTACTTCCCGGTGTTCCTGCTCGGGGCCATCTTCGGCCTGCTGATGACCGCCACCGGGTACGCGGAGTCCATCGCCCGCTCGGTGACCCGCGTGATCGGCGCCCGCAGCGCGCTGCTGGCCACCGTGGTCACCTCGGCGCTGATGACCTACGGCGGCATCAGCCTGTTCGTGGTGGCCTTCGTGATGTTCCCGCTGGCCCGCGAGCTCTTCCGGATGGCGGACATCCCGAAGCGGCTGATCCCGGGCACCATCGCCCTGGGCATCTTCACCTTCACCATGACCGCCCTGCCCGGCTCCCCGCAGGTCCAGAACCTCATCCCCGGCCAGTTCTTCGGCACCGACGGCTTCGCCGCCCCCGGCATCGGCCTCATCGGCACCCTGATGATCGGCGGCCTGGGCCTGCTCTGGCTGGAGTACCGCCGCCGGACCCTGATGGCCAAGGGCGAGCACTTCGCGGACACCCTGGACGCCATCGACCGCGAGCACGGCGCGACCACGGCCACCGCCGGTGGCTCTGTCTCCCACGGCAAGGGCGTCGGTCCGGGGGCTGCGGTCGTGGACGAGGACCGGAAGAACTCCGCGGTGGACACCGAGTCCAACCCGGATGCCGCTCCCACCTCCGCGGCCCTGCTGACCCCGCCGAACGCCGTGGTGCCGTTCCTGCCGCTGCTGATGGTGGTCGCCGTCAACTTCGCCTGCACCCTGTTCATCTTCCCGGCCCTGAACTGGGACTACCTCAACGAGGAGAAGTTCGGTGGGGTCACCCTCTCGGCCCGCGCCGGGATCTGGGCCGTGACCGTCGGCCTGACCGCCGCCGTGCTGCTGATCGTCGCGCTCAACCTCCGCCATGCCACCGCACTGAAGAAGGGCTTCTACGACGGCGCCAAGGGCGCCATGCTGCCGATCTTCTCCACGGGCTCCGAGGTGGGTTACGGCGCGGTCGTCGCCTCCGTGGCCGCCTTCGCCGTCCTGCGGGACTCCGTGTTCAACATGGGCGGCAACGCCCTCGTCACCTCCGTGGCGTCCACCTCCATCACCGCCGCGATCACCGGTTCGTCCTCGGGCGGCATGACGATCGCCCTGAACGCCTTCGGTGAGCAGCTGCGGGACATGGCCGTGGACCAGGGCGTCAGCCTCGAGGCCATGCACCGGCTCACCGCCATGGCCGCCGGTGGCCTGGACACCCTGCCGCACTCCGGTGCCGTGGTCACCCTGCTGCTCGTCTGCGGCATGACCCACCGCCAGTCCTACAAGGACATCGGCATGGTGACCCTGGTGATCCCCGTCATCACCGTCGCGGTGCTGACCACGGTGGTGTCCTTCACCGGCGCGTTCTGAGCCGGTCCGGTCCGCACCGCGGCCCGCTGGTGACGCGCGTCATCACCTGAGACCATATTCACATCCAGTGCCGGGCATCGCCCGGAGAGGAGCATCCCATGACCACCACACCGTCGACCCCCTCACCCCAGGACGCCGTGATCGTCGGAGGGGCCCGCACCCCCTTCACCCGGCTGCTGTCGCAGCAGGCCTCGCTGTCCGCCGTGGACCTCGGCGCCCACGCCATCCGTCACGCCCTGGAGCGTTCGGGGGTCGCGGCGGCGGACGTGGACAGCGTCATCATGGGACAGGTGATCCAGGCCGGCCAGGGCCAGAACCCGGCCCGGCAGTCCTCGCTGGCTGCCGGGATCGGCTGGGAGGTCCCCGCAACCACCATCAACAAGGTCTGCCTGTCCGGGCTCACCGCCGTGATCGACGCCTCCAGGCTCATCCGGCTGGGCGAGGCGAGCGTCGTGGTGGCCGGTGGCCAGGAGTCCATGACCAACGCACCGCACCTGCTGATGGGCGGCCGCAAGGGGTACAAGTACGGTCCGACGACGGTCCAGGACTCCGTGGCGCACGACGGCCTCACCGACGCCCTGAGCCATGAGGCGATGGGCGAGCTCACCGAGGCGGGCAACGCCGAGCGGACGATCGGCCGGGCCCCGCAGGACGAGGCCGCCGCGGCCTCGCACCAGCGGGCCGCCCGCGCCCAGGCCGAAGGGGTCTTCGACGCGGAGATCGCCCCGATCGAGATCCCGCAGCGCAAGGGTGATCCGCTCGTCGTCTCACAGGACGAGGGGGTCCGTGCGGAGACCACCGTGGAGTCCCTGGGCGCCCTGAAGCCGGCGTTCGCCAAGGACGGCACCATCACGGCCGGCAACTCCTCGCCGATCTCCGACGGCGCCGCCGCGGTGGTGGTCACCTCCCGCGCCTACGCCGAGGAGAAGGGCCTGCAGATCCTGGCGACCATCGGCGCCCCCGGTCAGGTGGCCGGACCCGAGGACTCCTCCCTGCACGACAAGCCCGCCAATGCCGTCTCCGCGGCGCTGGCCAAGGCCGGGTGGACGACGGATGACCTCGACTTCCTCGAGGTCAACGAGGCCTTCGGCTCGATCATCGTGCACTCGCTGGACAAGCTCGGCTACCCGCTGGAGAAGACCAACATCCACGGCGGGGCCATCGCCCTCGGGCACCCCATCGGCGCCTCCGGTGCCCGGCTGGCGCTCACCGCGGCACTGGAACTCTCCCGCCGGGGGACCGGCCGGGCCAGCGTCGCCCTCTGCGGTGGCGGCGGCCAGGGCGAAGCCCTGCTGCTGAGCCGCTGATCCCGTCCGACCACCCGTGAACACCCCTGAACACCGTCCGCAGGAAGGCAGCCCGACCATGACCGAACAGAACACAGCACCGGAACCGAGCAGGGCCGGGAGCGTGATCGCCGACGGCGCGCTGGCCGGCCGGCGCGCCGTGGTCACCGGCGGGGCGTCGGGCATCGGTGAGGCGTGCGTGCGCGCCTTCGCCGCGGCCGGCGCCACCGTGACCGTCGCCGACATGAACGCGGAGGCCGCCGAGGCCCTCGCCGCCGAGGTGGGCGGTGAGGCGTGGGTCTCGGACCTGTCCGACACCGCCGCCCTCGACGGGCTGGACCTGGACACGGACATCCTCGTCAACAACGCCGGCATCCAGCGGGTGTCCCCGATCCACGAATTCGACCCGGAGAACTGGCGGTTCATGCACCGGCTGATGCTCGAGTCGCCGTTCCTGCTGATCCGCGCGGTCCTGCCCGGCATGTACGAGCGCGGCTGGGGCCGGATCATCAACATCTCCTCCGCCCACGGGCTGCGGGCCTCGCCGTTCAAGAGCGCCTACGTGGCCGCCAAGCACGGCCTCGAGGGCCTGTCCAAGGTCACGGCCCTGGAGGGAGGCCCGCACGGGGTCACCTCCAACTGCATCAACCCCGGTTATGTCCGCACCGCCCTGGTGGAGAAGCAGATCGCGGACCAGGCCCGCACCCACGGCATCGGCGAGGACGAGGTGGTCGAGAAGATCATGCTCACCGACTCGGCCATCAAGCGGCTCACCCAGCCGGAGGAGGTCGGGTCCCTGGCGACCTGGCTGGCCTCCGATGCCGCCGGCATGGTCACCGGCGGGTCGTACACCATGGACGGCGGCTGGACCGCCCACTGACGGCTCTGCCACCCGACGGCTGAGAACCGCAATCACCGGCACCGGAGCAACGGAGCTCCCCCTTCAGAAGGAGAACTGCACCATGACCCTGGACAAGACTGTGGCCTCGGCTGCCGAGGCCGTCGCCGACATCCCGGACGGCGCGTCGCTCGCCGTGGGCGGCTTCGGCCTGTCCGGCAACCCGATCCAGCTGATCGAGGCCCTGCTGGAGCAGGGTGCCGGCGACCTGTCGATCGTGTCGAACAATTGCGGCGTGGACGGCTGGGGCCTGGGCATCCTGCTCGGCGCCGGCCGGATCTCCAAGATGACCTCCTCCTACGTGGGGGAGAACAAGGAGTTCGCCCGCCAGTACCTGGAGGGCGAGCTGGAGGTCGAGCTGGTGCCGCAGGGGACCCTGGCGGAGAAGCTGCGGGCCGGGGGAGCGGGGATCCCCGCCTTCTTCACCCGTTCCGGGGTCGGCACCCAGGTCGCCGAGGGCGGCCTGCCGATGAAGTACAATCCCGACGGCACCGTGGCGAAGTCCTCCGATCCCAAGGACATCCGGACCTTCGACCTGGGCGGCACGGGGGAGAAGCAGTACGCCCTCGAGGAGTCGATCGTCACCGACTACGCGCTGGTCCACGCCGCCGTCGGCGACCGGCACGGCAACCTCGTGTTCAACAAGGCCACGCGGCAGTTCGCCCCACCGGCGGCGATGTCCGGCAAGGTCTGCATCGCCCAGGTCGAGCGCCTGGTCGAGCCCGGGGAGATCGACCCCGACCAGGTCCACCTGCCCGGGGTGTACGTGCACCGGGTCGTGGAGGTCGGCCAGGACATCGAGAAGCGAATCGAGAAGCGGACCGTGCGGACCGCCTCCACGACGGACAAGGACGCCTGATGAGCACCGAACAGAGCACCCAGACCCGGCTGCAGGGCTGGACCCGTGACCAGATGGCCGCCCGGGCCGCCCAGGAACTGCCGGACGGGGCCTACGTGAACCTGGGCATCGGCATGCCGACCCTGATCCCCAACCACATCCCGGACGGCCGCACCGTCGTCCTCCAGTCCGAGAACGGGATCCTCGGCGTGGGGCCCTACCCCGCGGAGGACCAGGTGGACCCGGACCTGATCAACGCCGGCAAGGAGACCGTCACCGTGAACCCGGGGGCCTCGTTCTTCGACTCCGCCACGTCGTTCGGGATGATCCGCGGCGGCAAGATCGACGTGGCCGTCCTCGGCGGGATGCAGGTGGCCCAGAACGGCGACCTGGCCAACTGGATGGTGCCGGGCAAGATGGTCAAGGGCATGGGCGGGGCCATGGACCTGGTCCACGGCGCGGGCACGGTCATCGTGCTGATGGACCACACGGCCAAGGACGGCACCCCGAAGATCCTCGCCGAGTGCGACCTGCCGCTCACCGGCAAGGGCGTGGTCGACCGCATCATCACCGACCTGGCGGTGATCGACGTGGACAAGACCGGCGAGTTCCCCCGCCTGGTGCTCGTGGAGACCGCCCCCGGCGTCAGCGAGGACCAGGTCCGGCAGTCCACCGGCGCCGAACTGCACTGAGCACCGCGCCGCCGTCGGGTCCGGATCCGGTCCCGACGGCGGCGCGCCGGCACCGCGAGCCAGGCCCCCCCTCGAGGGGTGGCCGGGCTTCTGCGTGTCCGGGACCCGGCACCCGGTCGGGGCGGGGGTGCATTGAGACAACCTGAGACCTGATTCAGGAAAGTTTTCCCATGTCCTTGACGCCGGTGTGATCCCTCACACATACTCTGAGCACAACCTGAATCGTCTTTCATGTTGAGCCCTCGAGACCCTGTCGCGACCGGGCGATCACCCCCGCGCGGGAGCAGCCTCCCGACCATCGAACCACCGCACCCCTGGTCCTCATGGAAAGGCCCACTCGTGAAGAACCCCACCAAGATCATGGCCGCCGGCATCCTCGCCGCCGGACTGACCCTCACCGCCTGCGCCCCGACGGCCCAGACCGGCGCCGGATCGGAGGACGGCGCCGCCGAGGCGCCCGAGAGCGTGGACGTCGGCATCGTCTACTCCAAGACCGGCCCGCTGGCAGCCTACGGCGAGGAGTACTACGCCGGTCTGCAGGCCGGCATCGACTACGCCACGGACGGCACCGGCACGGTCGGCGAGACGAAGATCAACCTGACCTACCACGACGACGGCGGCGATCCGGACAAGGGGGTCTCCATCGCCAAGGAGCTGATCGGCAAGGAGTACAAGATCCTGGCCGGCACCACCGTCTCGGGCATCGCCCTCAAGCTCGCCGAGCAGGCCGAGCAGAACCAGATCCTCTACATCTCCGGCCCGGCCGCCACGGACGCCGTGACCGGCATCAACGACTACACCTTCCGCTCCGGCCGCCAGTCCATCCAGGACGTGGCCACGGCCGGTCAGTTCGTGGACGACCTGAAGGGTTCCAAGGTCCTCGTCTTCGGCCAGGACAACGCCTTCGGCCAGGGCAACGTCGCCGCCGTCGAGGGCGTCCTGGGCGCCGAGGGCGCCGAGGTCTCGGACATCCTGGTCCCCGAGGACGTCACCGAGTTCACCCCGTTCGCCCGACAGATCGTGGACGCCAAGCCGGACCTGGTGTTCGTGGCCTGGGCCGGTGCCAACGCCGGTTCCATGTGGCAGGCCCTCGAGCAGCAGGGCGCCTTCGAGGCCGCCCCGATCGTCACCGGCCTGGCCAACAAGGCGACCTACGGCGCCTACGGGGCGGCCGGCGAGAAGATCTCCTTCCTCTCGCACTACTTCCCGGGCGCCGGTCAGAACGAGGTCGAGGACTTCATGATGGAGCACGTCGAGGAGCAGGGCGCCGAACCGGACCTGTTCACCCCGGACGGCTTCGTGGCCGGGCAGATGATCGTCCAGGCGATCGAGGAGGGCGGCGGCACCGACGTCGACTCGATGGTGACCGCGCTCGAGGGCTGGGAGTTCGGGGGGCCGAAGGGCACCACCACGGTGCGGGCGGACGACCACGCCCTGGTCCAGGACATGTACCAGGCCAAGCTCGTCCAGAAGGGCTCGGAGTGGACTCCGGAGCTGGTCGAGACCGTCGGGGCGGCCGATGCCGCCCCGCCGACCGCCGCGAAGTGACCTGAACACCCCGACCCTCTCCCGCAGATCCTGCCCGAAAGGACCATCATGACCACCCAGACCCCTGCCCTGAGATTCCAGGGCATCGGCCTGCACATCGGCGGAGCGCGCATCCTCCAGGACATCGACCTGGAGGTCGCGCCCGGGGAGATGGTCGGGGTGATCGGCCCCAACGGGGCCGGCAAGACCACCCTGTTCAACCTGGTGTCCGGCCTGATGCGACCCACCGAGGGAAGCATCACCATGAACGGCAGGGACATCACGCACCTGCCGGTCGACCGGCGGGCGAAGGCCGGACTGGGGCGCACGTTCCAGACGTCCTCGCTGTTCCCGGGCCTGTCCGTGCTGGAGAACGTCCGCCTGGCCGCCCAGGCCCAGCAGGGCGGCTCGCTGTCCCTGCTGCACTTCCCGCGCCGGGGGGACGCGGCCACCACCCGGGCCACCGATTGCCTGGAACGGGTCGGCCTGCAGCACCGGACGGACGCCGCGGCCGGGGGGCTCTCCCACGGGGACAAGCGCAAGGTGGAGATCGCCATGCTGCTCGCCACCGACCCCGAGCTCATCCTGCTGGACGAGCCCATGGCCGGCGTCGGGTCGGGGGACGTGCCGGGACTCATGGAGATCATCCGCGGCATCCACCGGGAGTCCGGCCGCACCCTGATGATGGTCGAACACCACATGGAGGTCGTGCTCGGCCTCGTGGACCGGGTGGCGGTGATGCACCAGGGCTCGCTGCTGGCCGTGGACCAGCCGGAGCAGATCATGGCCAACGCGGAGGTCCAGGCGGCCTACCTCGGCGAGATGGGACAGGTGGCCTGAGCCATGAGCACCACAGTGCAGCGCACCCCGGCTCCCGTGCCGGCGGGCGGCACCCACCCCGCCCCCGTCCTGTCCGTCAGGAACCTGAAGGCCTCCATCGGCGGCCAGCAGGTCGTGGAGGACGTCACCTTCTCCGTTCCGGCCACCGGCATCACCGCCCTGCTCGGGCGCAACGGCGTCGGCAAGACCTCGACCATCAAGGCCATCCTCGGCCTGATCCACCGGGACGCCGGAACGGTGGAACTCCAGGGCCAGCCCATCCAGGCCCTGCCCACCCACCGGATCGTCCAGCGCGGGGTCGGCTACGTCCCGGAGGACCGGGAGGTCTTCGCCGGACTGAGCGTGGCCGAGAACCTGCGCCTGTCGGAACGGGACGACCATCCCCGGCGGGAGCTCGTGGAGTCCCTGTTCCCGGACCTGGTCAAGCGAGCGCAGCAGGCCGCCGGCTCCCTGTCCGGGGGACAGCAGCAGATGGTCTCCCTGGCCCGGGCGCTGATGAACGAGAACCGCGTGCTGCTCGTGGACGAGCCCACCAAGGGCCTGGCCCCCAAGATCGTCGGCGAGGTCGCCGACGCGCTCGAGGAGGCCGCCAAGACGGTGCCGATCCTGCTCGTCGAGCAGAACCTGGCGGTCGTCCGCCAGCTCGCCGCCGGGGCCATCGTGCTCTCGGACGGCCACGTGGTCCACACCACGGACTCCGCCACGTCGTTCCTCGAGGACGACACCCTCGTCACCCGCCACCTCGGCGTGGGCACGGGGCCAGCTCACGAAGGAGCCTGACCCATGGACACCATCCTCCTCCTGCTGGTCACCGGGATCGGCCTCGGCGCCGTCTACTTCCTGGTGGCCTCCGGACTGTCCCTGATCTACGGCCTGATGGGCGTGCTGAACTTCGCTCACGGCGCGTTCCTCACCCTCGGCGCCCTCATCGGCTGGGAGACGGCGCGGGTCATGGGGGCCGACTCCTGGGGCGGCTTCGCGCTGTCCCTGCTGGTCGGCTGCCTCGTCGGCGCACTGCTGGCCGCGCTGACGGAGTTCGTCCTCATCCGCCCGCTGTACGAACGGCACATCGAACAGGTCCTGGTCACGGTCGGACTCAACCTCGCGGCCATCGCGCTGTTCGAGGGCATCTGGGGCACCGACCCCGTCTTCATCCAGGGCCCCACCTGGATGGGCATGACCACCAACATCCTGGGGGCCCAGGTCCCCAACCACCTGTTCATCACCATCCTCATCGCCGGGCTGGTGCTGGCCGGCATGGTGCTGTTCCTGAAGAGGACCCGTTACGGCATGATCATCCGCGCCGGCGTGGAGAACCGCTCCATGGTCACGGCCCTGGGCATCGACGTCCGACGGGCGTTCACCCTGGTCTTCACCATCGGCGGCGCCGCGGCCGGGATCGGCGGTGTCCTGGCCAGCCACTACTTCGGCTACGTCTCGCCCCTGCTGGGCGGATCGCTGCTGATCTTCGCCTTCATCGTCACCGTCATCGGTGGCCTCGGCTCCCTGGCCGGTGCGGCGGTCGCCTCCGTGCTCGTCGGGGTGCTGCAACAGTTCGCCAACTACTTCTGGAGCATCGGCGACTTCGTGGTCGTCATCCTGCTGGCCGTCGTACTGCTGACCAGGCCCTCCGGACTCATGGGACGAAAGGTGGCCACCGCATGAGCGCCTCCACGGAAGAACTCAAGGACCAGCACGGCGGCCGCGGGGGCCGGGAGGGGTCCTCCGCCACGGACCGGCTCAAGGCCTCCCTCACCCCGCCCACGACACCGGGCCCCTCCGGCCCCGGCCGGTCCCCGGCCCGCCGTCGGATCATCGGCGGCGTCGCCGCCGTCGCCGGGGTCGTGGCCCTGGCCCTGCTGCCGCTGCTGAACATCCAGCTCCCCGGCATCCTCCCCACCGCCACCTACCAGCCGGGTGCCCTGCAGCTGATGGCGCTGTGCCTGCTGATGGGCGCGGCGGCCCTGACGTACCACCTGCTGATCGGCGTGGCCGGACTGCTGTCCTTCGGGCACGCCCTGTACGTCGGAGCCGGCGCCTACGTCCTGGGCATCCTGCTCGAACGCACCGGCATGGGACTGATCCCGGCGATGCTCCTCACGCTGCTCGTCGTGGTCATCCTGGCCAACGTCACCGGTGCGGTGGCCCTGCGGGTCAGCGGCATCCCGTTCGCCATGGTCACCCTGGCGTTCGCCCAGGCCGGCTCGGTGCTGGTGCGGCGCAACCCGGACGGTGCCACCGGGGGCGAGGAGGGGCTGAGCCTGAACACGGAGCAGGTCCCCGCCTTCCTGGTAGGGGTGTCCAACACCCGGAACCTGTACTGGCTCGCGCTGGCCGTGCTGATCATCGTCTTCGCCATCGTCAGCTGGATCCAGAACTCGCGGGCCGGCCACCTCGCCGAGGCCGTGCGCGAGAACGAGAACCGCGTCAGGGTGCTGGGACTGAAGCCCTACCTGGCCAAGCTGCTGATCTTCGTGGTGGGCGGCACCCTGGCCGGCTGCGTCGGCATGGTGCACCTGTTGCTGCAGTCCGGTGCCGTCCCGAGGACCGTCTCGGCGGACTTCACCATCACGCTGCTCGTCATGGTGGTCCTCGGCGGCGTCGGGTCCCGGTGGGGAGCCGTGGTGGGCGGCGTGCTGTACACGCTGCTCGACCAGCGGCTCACGGTGCTCGCCCAGTCCGAGGCCATCCAGTCGATGCCGGCCCTGCTGAGGGTGCCGCTGTCCGAACCGCTGTTCCTGCTGGGCACGCTGTTCGTCCTGGTGGTGCTGTTCATGCCGGGTGGCCTGGCGGGTTTCGTCCGGCGGCTCTCGGCCCGCTCCGGACGGGGCCGGCCGGGCAAGGACCCCGTCACGGTCCTGGAGCAGGCCGAATGAACGCGGCGCTGCACACCCTGGGCCGGTGGACCACCGACCGCGCCGTCGCCACTCCAGGCCGCACCGCCATCCTCGACGCCGGGGTGGCCCTGACCTACCGGGAGCTCGAGGACCGCGCGACCCGACTGGCGGGCAGACTCGTCGCCGCCGGTTACCGGCCGGGGGAGCGCGTCGCCACCCTCTCCGGCAACAGCTCGGACCACGTGGTGCTGTTCTTCGCCTGCGCCAAGTCCGGCCTGGTCCTCACCCCGCTGTCCTGGCGCCTGCGGCCCGCCGAGGTGGCCGTCCAGCTGGAGACCGCGGATCCCGCCCTGCTCGTGGTGGAGGAGGACTTCGGGTCGCTGGCCGCCGAGGCCTGCGCCCTGCTGCCGATGCCCCCGTCCCGCGTGCGCCCGGGGCGGTCCGGTATCGAGGAGGAGGTTCCGGCCCCGCACCGGCGAGGGACGGGCCGGGGCTACCGGGCGGAGGAACGGGCGCCCGGTAGCCCCGTGCAGGACGACGACCCGGTGCTGATGCCCTTCACGTCCGGGACCGAGGGAGCCTCGAAGGCGGTAGTGCTGACCCACGCCAACTGCTTCTGGAACAACCTGGCCCTGTCCCGCACCCTCGAGATCACCTCCTCCGACGTGGTGCTGGCCGTCCTGCCCCAATTCCACACCGGGGGCTGGAACATCCAGCCCCTGCTGGCGTGGTGGTCCGGCGCCACGGTGGTCATGGAACGGACCTTCGACGCCGGACGGGTCCTCTCCCTGATCGAGGACCGCTCGATCACCACGCTGATGGCGGTCCCCGCGCAGTACCTCATGCTCGCCGAGCACCCGCGGTTCGCCACCACGGACCTGTCCAGCCTCCGGCTGGCCGTGGTCGGCGGGGCGTCCATGCCGCCGGCGTTGATGCGGGCCTGGCACGCCCGCGACGTGCCGCTGGTCCAGGGCTACGGACTGACCGAGGCGGGTCCCAACGTGCTCTCCCTGCCGGCCGAGGACGCGCGCGAGAAGGTGGGCTGGATGGGACGGCCCTACCCCCACGTCGAGGTCGCCGTCGCGGACCCGGTCACCGGCCGGCTGCTGGAGGGCCCCGCCACCGGGGAACTGCTGGTGGGCGGCCCCAGCGTCTTCGCCGGTTACTTCCGTGATCCGGAGGCCACCGCCCGGGCCCTGAGCGGCGGCTGGCTGCACACCGGCGACCTGGTGGAGCGCGACGCGGAGGGGTACTTCCGCATCGTGGACCGTCTCAAGGACATCTTCGTCTCGGGCGGGGAGAACGTGGTCCCCGCCGAGGTGGAACAGGTCCTCACCGCGCATCCGGCCGTGGCCGCCGCCGCCGTCGTCGGGACGCCGCACGAGCGCTGGGGGGAGACCGGGCACGCGTTCGTGGTCCGCCGCTCCGGAGTGCCCGTGGACGAGACTGAACTGCGCGAGCACTGCGCACGGCTGCTGGCCGGGTACAAGCAGCCCACCCACTACACCTTCGTCCCGGACCTGCCCCGGACGGGCCTGGAGAAGATCGCCCGGGGCCGACTGCGGCCCCCGGCCCGGGAAAGGACTCACCATGGCCATTGAACCGCTGCATCCGGACACGGACACGCCCGGCGGCGAGGAGGTGCCCACCACCACCAAGGGCACCGTGCTCACCGCACGGGGGCTGCGTACCCGCAGGAGACTGCTGGACGCCGCCGAGAAGGTCTTCGCGGAGCTGGGCTACCCGGCGGCCTCGATCGTGAAGATCACCGAGGAGGCGGGCTGCGGCCTGGGGACCTTCTACCTCTACTTCGAGGGCAAGCAGGAGATCTTCAACGAGGTCGTGATGGACCTCAACCGGCGGGTGCGGCGTGCCATGACCGATGCCGCCCTGGCGGAGGCCGACGCCGGACGCATCGCCTCCGAACGCGCGGGCTTCCGGGCGTTCTTCCGCTTCACCGCCGAGCACCCGGCGCTGTACCGGATCATCCGGCAGGCCGAGTTCGCCTCACCGGACGCGCTGCGGTTGCACTACTCCCGCATCGTGGACGGCTACGCCCAGGGCATCGAGCAGGGCCAGCGGTCCGGTGAGGTGCACCGCATGGACCCGGAGGTGGTCGCCTGGGCCCTGATGGGCATCGGCGAGATCATCGGCATGCGCTGGGTGCTCTGGCCCCAGGACCAGGACGGCGCCACGCGTGAGGGCACGGGGGACGTCCCCGACCACGTCTTCGACACCATGATGGAGTTCATCGAGCGGGCGCTGGCGCCCGGGGCGATGGACCGGGAAGGAACGGACCATGTCCGAGACATCACTGGCCGCTGACGCGTCCTCTCCGGTGGCGCGGAACCACCGCCACACGGACCTCGGTCCGGACTACCGCCAGACCACGGTCGCCGTGACCGGTGGGCGGATGACGGTGGGCCTGTGGGGTCCGCGCGACCCGGCAGCCCCGACGATCCTGGCCGTCCACGGGGTCTCGGCCTCCCATCGCAGTTTCGGCCTGCTTGCCCAGGCGCTGCCCGGGGTCCGGATCATCGCCCCCGACCTGCGCGGCCGGGGCCGGTCCAGTGCCCTGCCGGGGCCGTACGGGATGCCGGCCCACGCCGATGACCTGGCCGCCGTCCTGGGCGAGACGGCCACCGGCCCGGTCGTCGTCGTCGGGCACTCCATGGGCGCCTTCGTCACCCTGGTGCTCGCGCACCGGCACCCGCACCGGGTGCGTTCCGTGGTCCTGGTGGACGGCGGCATCCCCCTGAGGGTCCCCGCCGGCCTCGATCCACAGCAGGTGGTCCAGGCCGTGCTGGGCCCGGTGGCCGAACGGCTCGCGATGCGCTTCGGCTCGGTGGAGGACTACCGCCGGTTCTGGCTGCTGCACCCGGCGTTCCTCGACGCCTGGACCCCGGGCAGCAGCACGGCGGCGCTGATGGAGGACTACATCACCTATGACCTGGAACCGGACGGGGCCGCGCTGCGCCCGGCCACCCGTTACGAGGCCATGGCCCAGGACACCACCGAGCTGCAGGGGGGCGGTTCCCTCCTGCGGGCGATCGACGAGCTCGCCGTCCCGGCACACCTGCTCTGGAGCCGCAGGGGCCTGTTCAACGAGGAACCCGGACTGTTCAGCGAGGACTACATCGCGTCCTGGCGGGGCCGGGTCCCTGCCCTGGCACGGCACCTGACGGTCACGGAAGTGCCCGGGACCAACCATTACTCGATCGTGATGGCTCCCGGGGGCGCCCGGACCGTGGCCGAGATCATCACCGCGGGGCTCGGCGCACCCTCCTGACCCCAACGCCCGGCTGACCGGGGTCGATGCTGATCATCGCCGACGGTGGTCCGGGATGACACGCCTGATTCCGGACGCGAGATCCCACGAGTGTTACCTTCCCGTGACTATCGTGGACGGGGCCGGCACCGAGCCTTCTCCCGACCCAGCCCCGGGTGCCGCAGGGCATCCTGTCCGTGGGCGAGTGTGGAAGATGATCCGGTTCGAGCAGGTCACCAAGGTCTACGACCGCCGTTCCCGTCCGGCGCTGCAGGACGTGACGGTGGAGTTCGAGCGCGGTCAGTTCGTGTTCCTCGTGGGTGCCTCCGGCTCCGGAAAGTCGACGTTCATCCGCCTGATGCTCCGGGAGGAGCGGGCCAGCGCCGGAGCGGTCTACGTGGCCGGCCGCAACGTGGCCAGGCTGCCGGGCTGGCGGGTGCCCCGCCTGCGCCGCAGCATCGGCGTGGTCTTCCAGGACTTCCGCCTGCTGCCCAACAAGACCGTCTTCGCCAACGTCGCCTTCGCCATGCAGGTGCTCGGCAAGGGGCGCGGGCAGATCCGCCAGACCGTTCCGCAGGTCCTGCGCACCGTGGGCCTGGACGGCAAGGAGCGGCGCCTGCCGCACGAGCTCTCCGGCGGGGAGCAGCAGCGGGTGGCCATCGCCCGCGCCATCGTCAACCGACCGGACATCCTGCTGGCGGACGAGCCCACCGGCAACCTGGACCCGGAGACCTCCCTGGGGATCATGGCCGTGCTGGACCAGATCAACGAGAACGGCACCACCGTGGTGATGGCCACCCACGACCACGACATCGTCAACCAGATGCGCCGGCGCGTGGTGGAACTGCGCGAGGGGCGGATCGTCCGGGACGAACAGGCCGGCCAGTACCGCACCGCGCCGGTGCCGCCGGCGGACGACTGGGCGGCGACAGCGGGGGAGACCGTCCAGACGAGCACGGACACCGGCACAGGCGCGAGCGCAGACACGGACACGGACACGGACGCAGGGATACGCGCAGTGCCTCCCGGGCCGGTACGGGCCGGCACGGCACGGACCGGCACGGCGCGGACCGGGACGGAGGAGGGCCGCCGATGAGGTTCGCGTTCATCCTCGGGGAGACCCTCTCCGGCATCCGCCGCAACCTGTCCATGGTGGTCTCGGTGGTCCTGGTGACCTTCATCTCCCTGACCTTCGTGGGGGCCGCGGGCCTGCTGCAGCTGCAGATCAACCAGATGAAGGGCTACTGGTACGACCGGGTGGAGGTGGCCATCTTCCTGTGCACCGGGACCTCGACCACGGCCTCCTGCGCCACCGGTCCCGTGACCGACGGCCAGCGCGAGGCGGTCCGGCACCTGCTGGAGTCGCCCACGGCCGCACCGTACGTCAAGAGCTACGAGTACGAGTCCCAGGACCAGGCCCTGCAGATCTTCCAGGAGCAGTTCAAGAACTCCGCGATGGCCGGGACCGTGACCGCCGAGCAGTTGCCCGAGTCCTTCCGGGTGGCGCTCGTGGACCCGGAACAGTACGAGGTCGTCAACGAGCTGTTCTCCTCGATGCCCGGCGTCGAACTGGTCTCGGACCAGCGGCAACTGCTGGAACAGATCTTCTCCCTGATGAACATGGCGTCGGTGATCGCGGTGTCGGTGGCCGGGGTGATGCTCGTCTGCGCCGTGCTGCTCATCGCCACGACCATCCGCCTCTCCGCCTTCTCCCGGCGGCGGGAGACGGGCATCATGCGCCTGGTGGGCGCCTCGAAGACCATGATCCAGCTCCCGTTCCTGCTCGAGGGCGTGATCGCCGCCCTGCTCGGGGCCGTGCTGGCCAGCGGAACCTCGTGGGCCATCGCCGAGTTCTTCATCGGGGACTGGCTGACCCGGCAGTATCCCGGCACCGGATTCATCGCCGGGGGGGACGCCCTGATGCTGGTGCCCCTCCTGCTCGCCGTCGCGGTCGTCCTGGCCGCCGCGTCATCCCTGCTCACCCTGAGGCGCTACCTTAAGGTGTGACCCCCGTCTGACCTGCACGGACACCACTGTGTCCACATCGCGACCGCACCACCGGAGGAACACCATGAAGCGAGGCCGGCTGTCCCGCGCCATCCTGGGCGCAGGGCTCGTCACCGTCCTGACCCTGTCCATGGGCGGCGCCGCCCTGGCCCAGGGCGGCATCGACGACCTGCAGCGGCAGATCGACCAGGCCGAGCGCGAGAAGTCCCGGATCAACGAGGAGCTGGGTGACCTCGGCGGGCAGCAGTCGTCGCTCCAGGGCCGGAGGGGTGACCTCGACGCCTCGCTGGAGGGCCTGGACTCGGAGATCGCGGACAAGATCCGCGAACTCAACCGGCTCCAGGACCGGTTGCCCGGGGCCCAGGAGGCCCTCTCCGCGGCGGAGAGCCGGGTCTCGGCGGCCACGGCCGAGGTCCAGTCCCTGCAGGAGCGGGTCCACCGGGCCGAGTCCAGCCGGGCCGAGCTCCTCGCCGAGGTCAGGGCGAGCGAGAGGGAACTGGACACCGCCCGGCAGGAGATCGGCCAGATCGCCAACCAGGCCTACAAGCAGGGCGGCGTCTCCTCGGACCTGGCGTTCATGCTCGGCCTGAGTGACTCGTCCCTGCCGGACGCCGTGGGCTTGGCCGACCAGGCCATGCGGATCCAGAACAACAGGATCTCCTCCGTCTCCCAGACCCGCGCCACGGACGTGAACGCCGAGGTCCGGCTGGCTGCCGTCGAGGCCGAGATCCGTGACCTGCGCGCCGAGGCCGAGAAGGCCCTGGACCGCGAGAAGCAGGCCCGCGACGAGGCCTCCCGCGCCAAGCGCGCACTGGACGGCATGGTGACGGACACCTCGAGGCTGACCGATGAGCTCAAGGCCCAGCGACCGAAGATCCAGGCCCAGATCGACGCCAACCGGGCGGCCCAGGACCAGGTCAACCGGCAGATCGCCCAGCGCCAGCGGGCGCTGACCGCCCAGTCCAGTCGCCAGTCCGACCTGCAGCGCCAGCACAGCGAGGCGGTGGCAGAGGCCGAGCGCAAGCGTCGGGCGGCCGAGGAAGCGGCCCGCAAGGCCCGTCAGGCCGCCGCCGCGGCCGACCGGGCCGCCGCGCGCCGGGCCCAGGACGCGGCCGACCGGGCGGACCGGGCCGCCGTGGCCGCCGAGAGGCGCGCCCGGCAGGCGGAGCAGCAGGCCGGTTCCTCCGGGTGGGGACTGCAGATGCCGATCAGCACCTACCTCACCTCCGGGTTCGGCTGGCGCGCGACGCCGGCCGGCACGTTCGACTACGGTGGCGCCGGGGGCTACGTGCACACGGGCATCGACTTCGGCGGGGGCTGCGGGGTCCCGATCAAGGCCGCCGCCGCCGGGGAGGTCTGGAACGCCGACTGGGCCGTGTGGTCGTCCGGCAATCGCGTGGTCATCTCCCACGGCGTGGTCAACGGCCGCGCGCTGGCCACCAAGTACCACCACATGACCCGGTCGACCGTCTCACCCGGGCAACAGGTGCGGCGTGGGCAGGTCATCGGGTACACCGGATCCACCGGCAACTCCACGGGCTGCCACCTGCACTTCGAGACCATCCTCGACGGCCAGGCCATCGACCCGCTCGGCCTGCTCTGACCCGCTCGGCCTGCTCTGACCCGCTCGGCCCGGTCGGGCCCGTACCGCCCGAACGGGCCGGTCAGGACCGGGAGGCCAGGTCGTGACGGTAGTGGGGGCTGTCGGCGTTGAGCACGGAGTGCCGGCGGCCGTAGGCGAAGTAGATGACCAGGCCGATGACGAGCCAGACGCCGAAACGCACCCAGGTCTCCCAGTGCAGCTGCAGGATGAGGAAGAGCGAGGCCAGCACGCCGAAGGCGGGCACCACGGGCATCCAGGGCAGCCGGAAGGTCCGGGAGGCCTCGGGGCGGGTGTAGCGGAACAGGATCACGGCCGTGCAGACGACCACGAAGGCGGACAGGATCCCGATGTTGGTCAGGTCCGCCACGGCCCGGATCGGGAAGATCCCGGCCAGCACGGCCGAGGCGATGCCGGCGATCCAGGTCACCCGCTGTGGCGTGCCGCGGTGGTCCACCCGGGCGAACCACGGGGGAAGCAGTCCGTCGCGGCTCATGGAGAACCACACCCGGGTCACGCCGAGCAGGAACGTCACCATCACGGTCAGGATCGAGATCACCGCGAAGATCGAGATGATCGAGGCGACCACGGGCAGGCCCACCGAGTAGAAGGCGGAGGCGAAACCGGCCTCCGGGTCGATGTCCCGGTAGTTCTGCATCCCGGTCAGCACGAGCGTGGCGGCCACGTAGAGGACCATCGCGATGATCAGCGACAGGATGATGGCCTTGGGCATGTGCTTGGTGCCGTCCTGCGCCTCCTCGGCGGCCGTGCTCATGGCGTCATAGCCGAAGACGGCGAAGAAGACCGTGGCCGCGCCCGTCAGCACGGGGCCGAACCCGGAGGGCATGAACGGGTCGAAGTTGGCGGTGTCGATGTAGAACACGCCCAGGCCGATGATGAACAGGATCAGCAGGATCTTGATGCCGACGGCGATCAGCTCGAACCGACCGAAGGTCTTCGTGCCCCGGCTGAGGATGAAGGTCACCAGCAGGCAGATGAGGATGGCCGGGAGGTTGATGATCCCGCCCTCGCCCTGGTCGGGCGTCGAGGCCATCCACGCGGGCAGCTCCAGCCCGAACCCCTGCAGGAACGCCTCGGCGTAACCGGAGATGCCGATCGCCACCACGGCGACGATCGCGATGTACTCCAGCAGCAGGTCCCAGCCGATGAACCAGCCAATGATCTCGCCCAGGGCCACGAAGCCGTAGGTGTACGCCGAACCGGCCCGGGGGATCATGCCCGCGAACTCGGCGTAGGACAGCGCCGCGGCCGCGGAAGCCAGGCCGGCGATGAGGAAGGAGATGAGGACGGCCGGGCCGACGGGGGGATTGTTCGCGTCCCCGTGCGCCACCAGTCCGGCCAGGGTGAAGATGCCGACGCCGACGATGCCGCCGACGCCGAGGGCGGTCAACTGCCAGAGGCCCAGGCTCTTGGACAGCACCGCGTGCTTGCTTTCCTCCTCGATGAGGTCGATCGGCATACGCCGCAGGATGGACTTGGGGTTCTGTGCTTTCATGGCTGTCCCGCCTATCCGTGCACAGCTGGAGGACATGATGGCTTGAACGTACTCGCCTCCACGGGCCACGCCAAGGATCACGGTCTCCCGGTCCCGGGTGAATTGCGCCGGGTGGTGACCCCGGTGCCAGCGCCCGTTCCCTTGACGGCGGCAGTACACTGGAAAGTCCGTGTGACCACCCCGGGCCGGAAGGAGAAGCCATGGCCAAGAAATCAGCTGACGGGTCGAAGAAGGCCGGTCCTGACGGCAGGCAGGTCATCGCGACCAACCGCAAGGCCCGCCACAATTACCTCATCCTGGACACCTACGAGGCCGGGATCTCGCTGATGGGCACCGAGGTGAAGTCGTTGCGGGAGGGCCACGCCTCGCTGGTGGACGGGTTCGCCGTGTTCTACGGCAACGAGCTCTACCTCGAGCAGGTCTACATCCCGGAGTACCTCAACGGGTCCTGGACCAACCACGCCGCCCGCCGCCGGCGCAAGCTGCTGCTGCACCGCCAGGAGCTGACGAAGATCGCCCGCCAGATCCAGGAGTCGGGACACACCATCGTGCCGTTGCAGCTCTACTTCCGCAACGGCCGCGTCAAGGTGGAGATCGGCGTGGCCCAGGGCAAGAAGGACTACGACAAGCGCCAGGCGCTGCGGGAGAAGCAGGACAAACGCGAGGCCCAGCGCGCCATGCGGATCCGCAACCGGCGCGCGGCCTGAGTCACCGCCGCCGGGAATACCCGCGGACGCCCATGGGTTATACTGGGCAGTCCGGACCAGGTGGGGGATCAGTGGAACCCCGCAGGGCACCGGTTGATTGACAACAGAACATGGGGATGATCGGTTTCGACGATGCACGTCGCGACAGGGGAAGCGGGCCGAGGATGCAGAGTTATCTCGGAAACGCCCTCTGCAAACCAACAAGTGCCGAATCTAAGCGCACTGACTTCGCTCTCGCTGCCTGATCAGTGAACGAGTCCGTCAGCCCGGGGATGCTATCGCCCCGGATCCTGGCGTCGATTAGATAGCCACTGTCCGCCACCCTCGCCGGGGGTCGTGGTGGAGACATTAATCCGGCTGGGCCCGGGTTGGCTGCCTGTTTGCGGGACAGCCAGGGCCGAGTAACACCCAGCGCAAACTGCGCCCGGAGAAGCCCTGACAACACTGCATCGGACGCGGGTTCAATTCCCGCCATCTCCACTCCCCGTGACGGACCCGGGACATCGCTGCGGCGGTGTCCCGGGTCCGCTGTGTTTAAGCACCCGGGGACTTCTCGCGCGCACCCTCGTTCACGCGGCCGACAGCGCAGACCCGCTCAGCAGCCCCAGCACCACGGCCAGGGCGCCGAGGCCCAGGTGCAGGGCCCACGTCCTGGCGGCGGTGCCCCATCGGCCGCGGAGGACGTCGTCGGCGGTGGCGGTGGACACGGTCGAGAAGGTCGTGAGCGCGCCGCAGAACCCGGTCACCCACAGGGTCGTCGCGTCCGCGGAGGGCTGGAGACCGATCACCAGGCCGGCCACGAGCGAGCCCGCCACGTTCGCCAGCAGGATCCCGCCCCGGGGCAACCAGTGGTCGCAGGCCAGGCGCAGCACGGCGCCGCACGCACCGGCCAGCATGAGCCAGAGCACGACGCCGGCCCCGGCCGCGTCCGGCAGCACGCTCACCGGGTGCCCCCGGGCGTCCCGGCGCGCAGTCCCGCCAGGGCGGCGGCGGTGCCGAGGGCGGCACTGACGGCGAGGGCCGCCACGACGCCGAGGGCCACGAGGGCGAGGGCGACCGGTTCACCCGGGGCGGCCTGCGGGCCGAGGCCCGTGACGAGGGCGGCGGCCAGGACCACGGCCGAGAGGGAGGTGAACGAGCCCAGGACGCCCACCCCGAGACCGGCCCGCAGCCAGCGCGGCAGCGGCCGCCGGGAGGCCCGTGCGGTGAGCAATCCCAGCAGGAAGGCGCCGAGCAGGTTGACGACCGAGAGCATGAGCCAGCCGGGGACGGGGGAGTCCGCGGGGGAGGGGACGACCTCGACCAGCAGCCACCGCGCCAGCGTCCCGGCCATCCCGCCCGCGGCCACCGCCAGGACCATCGCCGCGGTGAGCGACTCGCGCGGCGGGGCCTGGTCCCGGCCCGCACCGGGATCCCGGCCGCTCATCAGGCCTGCGTCTGGCCGATCAGGTCCGGGTTGAGGGCCTCGAGGGCGTCGGGGTGGAGCAGGCCGTTGGTAGCCAGCGCGTTGCCCCCGAACGGGCCGTCCTCGCCCTCGAGCGAGGTGAAGCGGCCCCCCGCCTCGGTGACGATCGGCACCAGGGCGGCCATGTCGTACAGCTCGAGCTCGGGCTCGCAGGCGATGTCCACGGCGCCCTCGGCGACCATCATGTAGGACCAGAAGTCACCGTAGGCGCGGGTGCGCCACACGGTGGAGGTCAGTTCCAGGAAGTCCCGGATGTTGCCCCGCTCGCGCCAGCCCTCGAGGGAGGAGTAGGACAGGGAGGCATCTTCGATCCGGGACACGTTCGAGGCGTGGATCCGCGTGGCCGAGGCCAGTGACTTGCCCATGAACGCGCCGGTGCCCTTCGCGGCCCACCAGCGCCTGTTGAGGGCCGGGGCCGAGACCACGCCCACCACGGGCTCGCCGTCGTCGATCAACGCGATCAGGGTCGCCCACACCGGCACCCCGCGCACGAAGTTCTTGGTCCCGTCGATGGGGTCGATCACCCAGCGCCGCGGGCCGTGGCCGGTCTCGCCGAACTCCTCCCCGAGGACCGCGTCCCGCGGGCGGGCCCGGGAGAGGTTCCCGCGGATCAGCTCCTCGGCCGCGCGGTCCGCGTCCGTGACGGGGGTGAGGTCCGGCTTCGTGTCGATCCTCAGGTCCTGCGCCCTGAAGCGGGACATCGTCTGGGAGTCCACCGAGTCGGCCATGATGTGGGCCAGCCGGAGGTCGTCCGTGTAGTTCTTGGGCGCATCGCTCATGCAGGCCACGCTACCGCGAGGCCGCAGGGCTCAGCGCCATCGGCACGACCGGTGGCCGGCGGCTCACCACTCATCGTCGGAGCGCCCGTCCAGCAAGCGGCGCAGCGAGGCCAGCCGCTCGGCGCCGGACGTGCCGGCGTTGCCGCCCGCCACCCACGCGTCGAGCGCGCACCCGGGTTCCCCGGCGGCGTGCGTGCAGCCCCGCGGGCAGTCCGCGAGGGCCGGCGCCAGGTCCTCGAAGGCCTCCACCACGCGATCGCGGTCCACCAGGCCCAGGCCGAACGAGCGGATCCCGGGGGTGTCCACCACCCAGGACTCGTGCTCCCCGCCGGGGTCCACGGACGGCGCGTCATCGGCGGAGCCCTCGGCCGGCAACGGGATCGCCAGGGCGGAGGAGGAGGTGTGCCGCCCGCGGCCGGTGACCGCGTTGACATGGCCGGTGGCCCGCCGGGTGCCGGTCAGGGCGTTGAGCAACGTGGACTTCCCGACGCCGGACGGGCCCACCAGCACGGAGATGTGGCCTTCCAGCCGGGACCGCAGGGAGCGCAGCAGGGCCGGGTCCAGGCGGGCATCGCCGTCACCGGACCCGCTGCCCGCGGCACCGGAGGTGAGCACCTCCAGACCGAGGTGCCGGTAGTGGGCCAGCAGCCCGGCAGGGTCGCGCAGGTCCGTCTTGGTGATGCACAGCAGCGGCTCGATCCCCGCGTCATAGGCGGCCACCAGGGCACGGTCGATGAACCCGGTGCGGGGCTCGGGATTGGCCGCGGCCACCATGATGACCAGCAGGTCCACGTTGGCCACCACCACGCGCTCGTAGGCGTCGGAGTCGTCGGCGGAACGCCGCAGCACGGTGCTGCGCTCCTCGATCCGCACGATCCGGGCCAGGCTCCCCTCCAGGCCCGAGAGGTCCCCGACGAGCCCCACGAGGTCGCCGGTGACCACCGGGTTTCGGCGCAGCTCACGGGCGCGCATGGCGGTGACGGTGTGGAACCCCTCCCGGCCCGGCAGGTACACCGTGTACCGGCCGCGGTCCACCGTGACCACGCGGCCGGTGACGGCATCCTCATGGGCGGGCCGTTCCTTGGTGCGCGGGCGCGAACCCCTCTTGCTGGGGCGCGAGCGCACGTCGGACTCGTCCCAGCGCTTCGGGTCGAAACCGCGCCCGGGCCGGCTCATGCGCGGTCGCCGTCCCCGGTCACCAACCGGGTCCACAGCTCGGGGAAGTCGGGCATGGTCTTGGCGGTGGTGCCCACGTCCCGCACCAGCACTCCGGGCACCGCCAGTCCCACGACGGCCGCGAAGGTGGCCATCCGGTGGTCGTGGTAGGTCTCCAGGGTCGCCCCGTGCAGGGCGGAGGACTCTCCGGTGGTCCCCGTGCCCTCGGCGTCAGGAGAGCCGCCCGTCCCCCGGAAGGCGAGGTAGTCGGGGCCCTCCTCGACCTGACCGCCCATCCGCCGCGTCTCGGCGGCCAGTGCCGTCAGGCGGTCGGTCTCGTGGCCGCGCAGCTGCCCGATCCGGGACAGGCGTCCCGGGCCCTCCGCCAGCAGGCACAGGGCCGCGACCGTGGGCGCCAGCTCGCCGGTGTCCGGAAGGTCCCCGGGGGCGGTGATCCGCGGGTGGCCGGTCTCCGTCAGGGCACCGGTCACCGTCAGGGTGCCGGTGTGCCCCTCCGGGTCCGGGGAGAAGTCCACAGTGGCACCGAACGCGGGCAGGATGGTCCGCCAGCGGTCGCCGATCTGCGTGGTCCCGGCGGGCCAGTCCGGCACGCGGACCTGGCCGCCCGTCACCACGGCCGCGGCCAGGAACGGCCCCGCGTTGGACAGGTCCGGTTCCACCGCCAGGTCCAGGGCGCGCACCGGGCCGGGGGAGACCCGCCACTGGCCCGGGACGGAGTCGTCCACCTCCACCCCGCAGCGGCGCAGCACGCTCACGGTCATCGCCACGTGCTCCGGGCTCGGCACCGCGTCCCCGGTGTGCACCAGGTGCAGTCCCCGGCGGAACCGGGGGGCGGCCAGCAGCAGTGCGGAGACGAACTGGCTGGACCCCGAGGCGTCGACCTCGATCCGGCCGCCCTCGACGCCGCCGGTGCCGTGCACGGTGAACGGCAGGGTCCCGCGCTCCGTGCCGGGGCCGTCCACGGTGATCCCGAGCGCGGCCAGCGCCGCCAGGACCGGACGCATCGGGCGGGCCAGGGCGGCCTCGTCACCGGTGAAGCGGGTGGGACCGGCCACGAGGGCGGCGATCGGGGGCACGAAGCGCATCACGGTGCCGGCCAGGCCGCAGTCCACCGTGCGCCCGGCCGGGGCCCCGTCACCGGGGGCGGGCGCACCGGCGCCCGCGCCGCCGTCGGGAAGGGGGGTGACGCGCACGGTACCGGGGCCGGTGTGCTCCACCACGGCACCCAGGGCCGTCAGGGCCCGGATCATCAGGCGGGAGTCCCGGCTGTCCAGGACGCCCCGCAGCACACTGGGCCCCTGGGCCAGCGCGGCGAGGACGAGGTAGCGGTTGGTCAGCGACTTCGATCCCGGGACACGCACCGTGCCGCGGACCGGACCGGTCGGCTCGGGGGCGGGCCAGGGGTCGGTGAGGGGGGAGGCCGAGGCTGTTGTGGTCACCCACCCAAGATACCGGCCGCGGAATATCCGCGCCCGGGGGGTTGCTGTACCCGGTACCGCCACGAGGACGGTGGCACCGGCCCGGCCGGTGCCGGACGATGACGAGCGAGACGAGTGAAGGGACGGTTCCATGGCCCCTGGTGCAGCGACCCTGGCAGGACCTGCCGCGGACGTAGACTGGGCGACGATGGAAACGCACAAGACCGCCCAGGCTCCCTCCGAGCACGATGACCCCGAGGTGGACCTCACCGCGGAGTCCGACGCCGCCCGCCGTCAGCGCTTCGAGCGCGATGCCCTGGAGTACGTGGACCAGCTGTACTCGGCGGCCATGCGCATGACGCGCAACCCGCAGGACGCCGAGGACCTGGTCCAGGAGGCCTACACGAAGGCCTACTCGTCCTTCCACCAGTACCGCCCGGGGACCAACCTCAAGGCCTGGCTCTACCGGATCCTGACGAACACGTACATCAACCTGTACCGCAAGCGCCAGCGGCAGCCGCAGCAGGCGGCCACGGACACGGTCGAGGACTGGCAGATGGCCAAGGCCGCCCAGCACACCTCCACCGGGCTGCGCTCCGCCGAGACGGAGGCCCTGGACCACCTGCCGGACTCCGACGTCAAGGACGCCCTGCAGGCGATCCCGGAGGAGTTCCGGCTCGCGGTGTACTTCGCGGACGTCGAGGGGTTCGCCTACAAGGAGATCGCGGAGATCCTCGACATCCCCATCGGCACGGTGATGAGCAGGCTGCACCGCGGGCGCAAGCTGTTGCGCGGACTGCTGACGGACTACGCCCGCGAGCGCGGCATCACGGTCGAGCCGAAGACCCCGAGGACACGGAAGGCCGCCCCGAAGAAGGGTGGCACGAAGACCACGACCAGCAAGAACGCGGAATCCGACGCCGGCGCCACCGGCGGGACCGAAGAACAGGAGGCGGGCAGATGAGCGCGGACTGCGAGAAGATCGGCGACTGTGAGGACGCCCGGATCCAGCGGCTCTACGAGTACCTCGACGGTGCGCTGACGCACGAGGACCTCGAGGAGGTGCGCAGCCACCTGGAGGAGTGCACGGAGTGTGCCCACGAGTATGACCTGGAGTGCATCATCCGCTCCGTGGTCCGCCGCAGCTGCACCGAGAAGGCGCCGGACGCCCTGAAGGTGAACATCATGGCGCGGATCAGCCAGATCCGGGTGGAGGCAGGCCACTGACCCCGGGCCGTCCGCTGCGGACGGCCCGCCGGCAGGACCGGCCCCAGACGCAACAGACCCCGCCGGCCGGGACGGTTCGACCGTCCTGACCGGCGGGGTCTGGTGCATTCCGGGGCATTGCCTCCGGCCGGGCCTCAGGTGTTGGGCCGCTTGCCGTGGTTGGCGCCGCCCTTGCGGCGATCGCGCCGCTTGCGTCCACGCTTGCTCATCGCGTTTCCTTCCGGTGATGGGAACGGACCCGCGCCGCACGGGCGCGTTCCTGTGCTGTCCCGGTGCGTGACAGCACCATTCAGTTTCGCATACCCCGCCGGTGCCGGACAAAGCGGTGCACCTCCGCGGGGTCCGGCCGGCCGCGACGCCGGCACGGGGGTCAGGCGGTGGGCTCCGGCACGTTCAGCCACTGGTACCACCCGCGGTGGAGCACCAGCCAGGCGATGAGCCCGTATCCGGCCTGCCCGGGCAACCCCTGGCCGGCCGCGAGGTCGTTGCGCCACTGCTCGTGGTTGACCAGCGGGGTGAAGGTGTCCACGTAGTAGTGGTGCCGGCGGTCGGCCACGTCCATGTACGCCGCGTTCAGCTCGGAGAGCCGGGCGTTGCGTTCCCCGTCGAGGGACGGCACGGGGCCGACCACGAGGGTGGCGATGTCCAGCTGGGCGGCACGGTCCAGGACGTTGGCGAGGTTCAGCCGGGCCCGGGCCGTGGAGGACTCCAGGTCCAGGTCGAGGTCGGACAGGCCGATGACCAGCCGGTTCTCGGTGTCCTGCCCGTACCGCCGTGCGGACTCCGCCTGCCAGCGCTGGGACAGTGCCTCGGTGCCCTCTCCCGGGCAGGCGAGCACGTAGCTCTCCAGCTGGACACCCGGTGCCGAGGTCTTGGCCAGGACGCGTCCCAGCCAGCCCAGGGCACGGGGGTCGCCCACGCCGGCCAGCAATTCATTGCCGACGGACGCGATGCGGATCCGACGAATCTCCACGGTCTACCTTTCGATTGCGATGGTCGCCACTGTAGCAAGGGCCCGACCGGGATCCGGCCCGGCCACC
>ENA-UOUJ01000456-UOUJ01000456.1-activated-sludge-metagenome-genome-assembly--contig:-NODE-456-length-28094-cov-13.523877_pt1 | contig 28094 bp, 26 predicted proteins | sample MGYA00249839_ERZ747224 | MGnify/ENA primary metagenome ERZ747224 (study PRJEB28782, sample SAMN03220277) | activated sludge metagenome | biome: wastewater; feature: sewage sludge; material... | reverse complement strand
CGCGCCTGCGCCCTGGGGGCCGATCTGGTCGGGATCAACAACCGGTCGCTGCGCACCTTCGAGGTGGATCTGGAGACCACCGAACGCCTGGCGATGCTCAGCCCCGTGCGCGCCCTGCTGGTGTCCGAAAGCGGCGTCTTCACGCCCGACGACGTGGCCCGCGTGGCCGACGCCCACGCCCAGGCCGTGCTGGTCGGCGAAAGCCTGATGCGCCAGCCGGATGTCGAGGCGGCGACGCGGGCGCTGATGCGGTAACGCCTCCTTAACCGGAACACCTCAGGAACAAGGAACTGGACGTTTGCGGTTTGTTCCGCTACGTTCACCGATACGGATTCGCCGTCTGAGGGCCGCCATGCTCACGCGCAAACAGCACGAACTGCTGATGTTCATCCACGAACGGATCAAGGAGACGGGCGTCTCCCCCTCGTTCGACGAGATGAAGGAAGCGCTGGATCTGGCGTCCAAGTCGGGCATCCACCGCCTGATCACGGCGCTAGAGGAACGGGGCTTCATCCGTCGTCTGGCGCACCGCGCGCGGGCGCTGGAGGTGACCAAGCTGCCGGAACAGGCGACGGCTGGCGCGCCGCGCGGCCGGGCGGGCTTCAAGCCCGACGTGATCGAGGGAGGTCGGGTCGAAGCGGCCAACGACACGCGCGAACTGTCGCTGATGGGCAAGATCGCCGCCGGCACCCCCATCGACGCCATCGAGCATGAAACCGCCCGCTATCCGGTGCCCGAAGCCATGCTGGGGTCGGGTGACCACTATCTGCTTGAGATCGAGGGCGATTCCATGATCGAGGCCGGCATCCTGAACGGCGACATGGTCATCATCAAATCCACCGCCAACGCCAATTCGGGCGAGATCGTCGTGGCCCTGGTCGAGGGCGAACAGGCCACGCTGAAACGCCTGCGCAAGAAGGGCGCCTCCATCGCGCTGGAGCCCGCCAACCGCAGCTACGAGACCAAGATCTATGGCGCCGATCAGGTGGCGGTTCAGGGCAAGCTGGTCGGCCTTATCCGCCGCTATCACTGAAGTCGGGATCGCCCTGGCGGCTCCACGGGCGGTCGCCGCGCGTATCGGCCGTCCATAGGGCGCGCCAGCCCGACCCTTCGCGCCACAGCTCCACCGCCCCGCCACGGGCGTAGTCCAGTCCATCCAGAACCAGACGGCCGTCGCAGGCGGTCGGCAGGCGTGTGATCACGGCCCGGACGCTGACCACCGCCGCCTGGGCGCACAAGTTCGCCAACTGGTCCTCGGTGGGCGCACGACGACCCCACCACAGGGCGACCGGCCCCGCGTCGTCGGCTGTCGGACGGCAGGAAAATCGGGTGCAGGCCCAACCCTCGGCCGGGCGATCCACGGCTTCCAGCCCTCGCCGCCGCGACCAGACATCGACCGCGAACTGGCGCACTCCCGGCCGCATCACCACGGCCTGACCTCCGATGCGATAGGCGGCGTTGGTCCCGCCGTCGCCCAGCCAGACATCGGGCGCCGCAGAGCGCGGCCAGATCAGCACGGCCAGGGCCATCGGCAGGCCCACCCAGCGCAGCCGCCCGCGCCACAGGCACAGGAACAACACCCCGATGAAGGCGATGGGCAGGGCCGCCGCCGGGGCGCTGGGGATGGTCCTGACCGCGCCGGGCAGGCCGGCGGTCCACCCGCCGATGGCCAGCATCAGATCGACCCCCTTGCCCGCCACCCACAGGAAGGGCGCGCCCAGGCCCAGCGGCTCCAGCGCCGCGCCCACCGCCAGGGCCGGCAGCATGACGAAGTCCGCCACCGGCGCCGTCATCAGATTGGCCAGCAACCCATAGACGGCGGTGCGGTTGAAATGCTGCATGGCGAACGGCCCGGTCGCCATCCCCGCCACCAGGCTGGCCATGATGGCGATGCCCAGCCAGCTGGCCAGCCTCTGGGTCCAGACGATGGGCCAGGGGGCCGAAATCTCGCGCGTGCGCGGTGGCCACGCCTCGGCCAAGGCCACCAGGGCGGCGGTGGCGGCGAACGACATCTGGAACCCCGGCGTGACGATGGCCTCGGGTTGCAGGATCAGCACGGCGAAGGCGGCGACCGCCAGGGCGTGCATGCTGATGGCCTGGCGGTCCAGCAGCACCGCCAGAAAGGCAATGGAGGCGGTGATGGCCGCCCGTTCGGCCGGCGGCGGCGCGCCCGACACGATCAGATAGGTTCCCACCGCGATCAGCCCGGCCCAGGCGGCGACCTTCTTGCCCGACACCCGCAGCGCCAGCCACGGAACCAGCGCCACCCCCAGCCGCACCGCGAAGAAGACGAAGCCCCCGACGATGGCCATGTGCAGGCCCGAGATCGACAGGATGTGCGCCAGGCCGGAATCACGCATCACCTGCTGGTCTTCGGGCGAGATCCAGGTCTCGTGGCCGGTGGTCATGGCCGCCGCCACCCCGCCGGTGCGTTCGCCCAGTCGCGCGACGATGGCCTGGGCCAGGGCGAATCGGGCGGCGTTGACCCGCATCTCCATCCGCAGTCGCCACGGCGGATCGGCCAGGGCGGCCGGTCGCGTCTCACCCAGGGCGAAGGCCGAGCCGCCCAGCCCCTCGAACCACGCATTGCGGCCGAAGTCATAGGCGCCGGGCGCGGCCGGCGGCGGGGGCGGGTTCAGTATGGCGAACAGGCGCACCGGCGCGCCGGGCGGCGGCGGCGCGCCCTTGACGGTGGCCCGCAACCGGATCGGCGTGTCCTCGGGCGCCAGGTCGCGCACCCGCACCGGGGCGATGACGATGCGCGCACCACGTTCGCCCCGGCTGTCCACATCGACCACCCAGCCCTCGATGATCGTCGGCTCGCTCATGGCCGGGGCGACGGGACCGGCGACCACCAGGGTCCGCACCTTGGCCGCCGCCACGCCCGACGCCAGACAGGCCAGCATCAAGAACGGCAGGGTCCATCGCCGCGACAGGCCGAAACGCCGCGCACCGATCCAGGCCCCGACCGCGACAAAGGCCGCCAGCAGCAGCGGCCATAACGGCGGCTCGGTCTTCAGGGCGAAATAGACGGCGCATCCACCGCCGAAGGCCACGGGCGCCCACAGCCGCCAGCGATCCGTCTGATCCGCAATCTGTTCGCCCAGCCAGGCGCGCAGGCGTTCATACCGGCTGGGCTTTGGCGCGTCGGGCGGTATAAGGGCGGCCCGATCGGACCCCGCCCCCATGACATCCTCTCCCGCCCCCGTCGTCACCCGCTTCGCCCCCTCGCCCACCGGCTATCTGCACATAGGCGGGGCAAGAACGGCGTTGTTCAACCATCTTTTCGCGCGGCGCCATGGCGGCAAATTCCTGATCCGCGTCGAGGACACCGATCGCGAGCGATCGACCGACGCCGCCGTGAAGGCGATTTTCGACGGCCTGGCCTGGCTGGAGCTGTTCGCCGACGAAGAGCCGGTGTTCCAGTTCAGCCGCGCCGACCGGCATCGCCAGGTGGTGGACCAACTGCTGGAAACCGGCCACGCCTATCGCGATTTCCTGACGGCCGAAGAGACCGGCGCCCTGCGCGACGCGGCCAAGGCCGAGGGCCGCAGCTTCGAATCCCCCTGGCGCGACCGCACCCCCACGGTCGATGACCTGGCCTTGCCGCACACCGTCCGCTTTCGCCGGCCGCATCCGATCACGGTGACGGTGGACGACGCGGTGCAGGGATCGGTCAGCTGGGACTCCGCCGCCCTGGACGATCTGGTGCTGCTGCGCTCGGACGGGGCGCCGACCTATAATCTGGCGGTGGTGGTCGATGATCACGACATGGGCGTGACCCACGTCATTCGCGGCGACGACCATTTGAACAACGCCGCGCGGCAGAGCCTGATCTATGACGCCCTGGGCTGGACCCGACCGACGTTCGCGCACATTCCGCTGATCCACGGCCCGGACGGGGCCAAGCTGTCGAAACGGCACGGCGCCCAGGCGGTGCATGAATACGCCGACTTGGGCTATCTGCCCGAGGCCATGCGCAACTATCTGGCCCGTCTGGGCTGGGCGCACGGCGACGACGAACTGTTCAGCGACGAACAGGCGCAGGCCTGGTTCGACCTGTCGGGCGTGGGCAAGGCGCCGGCGCGGCTGGATTTCGACAAGCTGGCCCACGTCAACGCCCACTGGCTGCGCCTGGCCGACGACGACCGCCTGGCCAAGGCGGCGCTGGATGTTCACCTGGGCCGCGGCCGGACGCTTCAGGCCGATGACGAGGCGCGGCTGCTGCGCGCCATGCCCTTCCTGAAAGACCGGGCCAAGACCACGCTGGAGCTGGCGGACCAGTCGGAATTCGTGCTGAAGGCGCGGCCCCTAGCCATCGACGACAAGGGGCGCGGCCTGCTGGCGGGTGAGACGCTGGATCGGCTGAAGCGCCTGCGTGACCGGCTGGGTCTGTTCCAGTCGTGGGACGTTTTCGCCCTGGAGGCCGAGCTGAAGGCCTTTGCGGAAGAGGAAGCCGTGGGCTTCGGCAAGATCGGCCCGCCGATGCGCGCGGCCCTGACCGGCGGGGCCCCGTCGCCCGATATTGCGCGGACTTTGGCATCACTGGGGCGTGAAGAGAGCCTCGGGCGCTTGGATGATGCGCTGCAACAGACTATTTGACCGTCACGCTTTAACGATCCTTCCGCCGTCGCCTCCCCGCGGCCGGCCCGAACATCAGGGGCATTGATGACTGAACAAGCGAAATCCGCCGGAACCGCCACGCTGAATTACGCCGACAAGTCGGTGGAATTGCCGGTCATGAAGGGCACCACCGGCCCGGACGTGATCGACATCCGCAAACTGTACGGCGCAACCGACGCCTTCACCTTCGACCCGGGCTTCACCTCGACCGCCGCCTGCGAGTCGGGCCTGACCTTCATCGACGGCGATCAGGGCGTTCTGCTGCATCGCGGCTATCCGATCGACCAGCTGGCGTCCAAGTCGAATTTCGTCGAGGTCTGCCACCTGCTGCTGCACGGCGAACTGCCGACCGCCTCGGAATATGAGGCGTTCGAGCGCTCGATCACCATGCACACCATGCTGCATTCGCAGTTCGACCGCTTCTTCGAGGGTTTCCGCCGCGACGCGCACCCGATGGCCATCATGGTCGGCACGGTCGGCGCCCTGTCGGCCTTCTATCACGACAGCCTGGACATCCATGATCCGGTCCAGCGTAACATCTCGGCCATCCGCCTGATCGCCAAGATGCCGACCATCGCGGCCCGCGCGTTCAAGTACCATATCGGCCAGCCCTTCGTGTCGCCGCGCAACGACCTGAATTACTCCGAGAATTTCCTGCGCATGTGCTTCGCCGTTCCGGCCGAGGACTATGTCGTCAATCCGGTCCTGGCCCGCGCCATGGACCGGATTTTCATTCTGCACGCCGACCACGAACAGAACGCCTCGACCTCGACCGTGCGCCTGGCCGGTTCGTCGGGCGCCAATCCGTTCGCCTGTATCGCCGCCGGAATCGCCTGCCTGTGGGGCCCGTCGCACGGCGGGGCCAACGAAGAGGCGCTGACCATGCTGAAGGAGATCGGCACGCCCGAGCGCATCCCCGAGTTCATCGAGGGCGTGAAGGCCAAGAAATACAAGCTGATGGGCTTTGGTCACCGGGTCTACAAGAACTACGATCCGCGCGCCAAGGTGATGCAGCAGTCGGCCTATGAGGTGCTGGACGCCGTGGGCGACCCGAACGACCCCCTGTTCCAAGTCGCCAAGGAGCTGGAGAAGGTCGCGCTGAACGACGAATATTTCATCGAGCGCAAGCTGTTCCCGAACGTCGACTTCTATTCGGGCATCACCCTGTCGGCCATGGGCTTCCCGACCAGCATGTTCACCGTGCTGTTCGCCCTGGCCCGCACCGTGGGCTGGATCGCCCAGTGGCAGGAGATGATGGCCGACCCGTCGCAAAAGATCGGCCGCCCGCGCCAGCTGTACACCGGCCCGACCGAGCGCGACTACGTGCCGATCCAGTCGCGGGGCTAATCGGCGGATCACCGATAATGGAAACGCCGGGGTTCGCGCCCCGGCGTTTTTTTGTGCCTCATACCGCCCGGGCGTACAGGTCGGCGCCGCTTTCGGCATCGCAGGCGGCCACGACATCGGCGGTGGAGACGAAGGCCGTTTCCGCACCCGCCCGTCGCGGCGACATGTTCAGGGTCAGATGCTCCCAGTCACGGCCATGGTCGCGGCCCCAGGCGCAGTTCCAGGCGGTGATCTGGCGCCCGTCGTTCAGATGCAGCCGCGTCGGCCGGCCGCGCCGGCCGCACAACAGGCGCACCAGCGGCGCCCCCTGCCCCGGCAGGATCAGATCGACCATGACCGCGCTCCCGCTTTCAATCGTTCCGCCATTGCCTTTGCTCCGCGTGTGAGTGACGGTCGCACCCTCGCGCGGCCGGGGGCTGAGCGGCATGAGCAACACCTGAGGCTTTGCTGAAAATTGGCGTCCGGCGGCTATCGTTTTGAAGGGTTCGAACTGGATCCGGCCGACCGGCGCCTGACGCGCGACGGGGTGACGGTCGATCTGAACGCCCGCTATCTGGACGCCCTGATCCTGCTGGTGCGCGAACAGGGGCGGCTGGTGCCCAAGGACCGGTTTCTGGACGAGGTCTGGAAGGGCGTGCCGGTGACGGACGAGGCCCTGACCCAATGCATCCGCACCCTGCGCCGCGCCCTGGGCGACGACGCCGCCCGGCCCCACTTCATCGCCACGGCGCCCAAGCACGGCTATCGCTTCATCGCCGCGATCGAAACGCCGGATGACACAGCTGCGCCGCCTGGGCCGATCGCGGCCGAGCGAACGGCCCTGCCCCAGCCGTTCCTGACGCTGGGGGTCGCGGGCGTGGCCGGCGGCGGTCTGGCGGGCCTGATCGGCGGACTGATCTATGGGCTGGTCGGGGCGGCGGACGCCAGCCAGGGCGGCGTGGGCGCCCTGTCGGTTCTGCTGGTCATGGTGTGCCTGACGACCATGCTGGCCGTAGTCGGGGCGGCGGGCGTCTGTTTCGGCATGGTGGCGGCGGCGCGGATCGCCCGGCGGTTCGACGCCTGGAGCATCGTGGGCGGCGCGGGCGGCGGCCTGCTGGTCGGGGCGGTGGTCAAGCTGCTGGGCGCCGACGCCAGCACCCTGTTGTTCGGCCGGTCGCCCGGCGACATCACCGGGGCGCCCGAGGGGGCTTTGCTGGGCGCCGCTGTGGGGCTGGCGGCCTGGCTGACGGTGCGGCGCACGCGGCGGGGTTCGCTGCGGCTGGGCGTGGCGACGGCGGCGGTGTGCGGCCTGGGCGCCGGGCTGATGGTCGCGCTGGTGGGCGGACGGCTGATGGGCGGCAGTCTGGATCTGCTGGCGGATCAGTTCCCCGGCTCGCGCCTGCGGCTGGACGCCTTCGGCCGCCTGTTCGGCGAAGACGGTTTCGGCCCGATCAGCCATGTGCTCAGCGCGGGGCTGGAGGGTCTGTTGTTCTGCGCCTGCATCGTCGGGACCATGATCCTGGCCCGGCGCCGGTTCCGCCTGTTCAGACCGCGCGCTTAGCCGCGATCACGTCCAGCACAGCCTCGGCCGCGATGTCCGACGGATCACGCGCGCCGCGACCCATAAGGTCCAGAGCCGCCGTCTGACGCGCCGCCTGGTCCGCGCGCAGGGCCGGATCGTCCAGCAGACGCCCGACCGCCTGGGCCGTCTTGTCCGGCGTGGCGTCGTCCTGAATCAATTCGCGCGCGATCTCTTCATCGGCCGCATGGTTGAACAGGGTGGCGTATTTGCCCGTGAAGAAGGGCTTCATGATCGCGTAGGACAGCGGCTGGAACCGATAGGCGATGACCATGGGCGCCCCGGCCAGGGCCAGCTCGGTCGACACCGTGCCGCTGGTCGCCAGGCCCACGGTCGCGGCGGTCATGGCGTCATATTTGCGATCTTCCCCGACCAGATGGACGCGGAACGGCCAGGCGGCTACGCGCTGGGCCACATCGGCCGCCACCGTGCCGGCGGCGACCACGGCCACCGCCAGATCAGGCCGCGCGGCCTTCAGGGTCTGGACCGCCTGTTCATAGACGGGCGTCATCAGGCGGATCTCGCTGGGGCGGCTGCCCGGCAGCACCAGCAGCAGCGGCTGGTCCGGCCCCAGGCCCAGTGACCGGCGGAACCCGGCCGGATCGGCGCCGGACAGGTCGATATGCAGGGCCGACGACCCCACCACTGTCGTGGCCAGGCCTTCGCGCTCGAACCAGGGCGCATCGAAACTGTACAGGGCCAGCAGGTGATCGACCGCCCCCGCCAGCGTCTTGGCCCGGCCCGGCCGCGAGGCCCAGACCTGGGGGCCGACGTATTTGATCAGGGGCGTGTACGGCGACGCCGCGCGGATCGCCTTGGCCACCCGGATGGTGAAGCCCCAGCTGTCGATCAGCACCACCGCATCGGGCCGCTCGCGCGCCGCCAGGGCCGCCGTTTCCGCCACCCGCCGCTTGACCCGGCCATAGGCGCGCAAGCCTTCCAGCCAGCCCAGGATCGACAGTTCGGCGATGTCGAACGGGCTGTGCACCCCCTCGGCCGCCAGGCGGGGGCCGCCGACGCCGACGAAGGTCACCCCGTCGCCCAGCCGCGCCTTCAGCGCCCGCGCCAGACCGGCGCCCAGCACGTCGCCCGACGCCTCGGCCGCCACCAGCATGATCTTGAGGGGCGCGGTCATTCGGTCTCGCCCCAGACGAACAGGCCCAGCCGGTCCGCCGCCGCGATGATGGCGGCGCGGTCGATCAGGATCAGCCGCCCCGCCTGGCCGCCCACGCCCGCCAGACCGGCGGTGGCGGCCAGCTCGATTGTGCGGGCGCCGATCACCGGCATATCGACACGCAGATCCTGGATCGGCTTGGGCGCCTTGCCCAGCGCCCCCTTCGGCGCGCCGGGCCCGCCGCGCAGATCGGCCGGCAGGCCCGCGACGCGGCTCAGCATGGCGTCGGTCCCCTCCTGCGCCTCGACCGCCAGGACCAGGCCATCGACGACCACGGCCCCCTGGCCTATATCCAGTTCACCTGCTTTTTCCGCCACATGCAGCGCCTTCTTTAGGTCGGCGATCTGCTCCAGCGTCGGCGCGAGACGGCCCAGGGCGCCGGGCGGCAGCATGTCGCCGCCCAGAATGTCGTCCGCGCCCTCGACCGCGAACCCTTCGGCCTCGAACACCGACAGGATCTTGCGCAACAGGGCGTCGTCGCCCTTGGTCGCCGCCGCCACAATGCCCGGCAGCAGGGACGCGCCCTTAAGATCAGGCTTCAAGGTCTTGAAATCCGGGCGAGATACATTGCCGGCCAGGCAGACCGACCCGCAATCCTGGGCCTTCAACGCCTTCAGTATGCCGCCGATCTCGGCCATGCCGAAGTCGGCGCCGGGCCAGCGGTTCAGATGGGCGTCAGCAAAGCCCGCCAGCCGGATGACGAACACCGGCCGCCCCTCGGCCTCGCATCGCCGGGCGATGGCCAGCGGCAGGTCGCCGCCCCCGGCGATCAGGCCCAGACGCTTCATTCGCCCGGCAGGCACAGCGGGCGCTTGCCGTCCTCGCGGATGAAGGCGACGATCTCCATGATCTCGGGCAGGTCGGCATAGGTGGTCGCGACCGCGTCCACCCGGTCGGCAAAGACGCCGGCGCCGTCGAACAGATCGCGATAGGCGGCCAGCAGGCGGCGCACCTGATCCTTGCCATAGCCTTTGCGCTTCAGCCCGATCAGGTTCAGCCCATGCAGTTGCGCGTGATTGCCCCAGGCCGAGCCATAAGGGATGACGTCGCGCGTCACAGCCGCCAGGCCCCCGACGATGGCGCCCTGGCCCACCCGGCCGTTCTGGTGCACGGCGCAAAGCCCGCCCAGGAACACTTTGTCGCCGATGCGTGCATGACCGCCCAGGGTGGCGTTGTTGGCCATGACGACGTTGTCGCCGACCACACAGTCATGGCCGATGTGGGCGCCGGTCATGAACAGGCCATTGGACCCCACGCGGGTCACGCCCGCGCCCTGGGGCGTGCCGCGATTGAAGGTGCAGTGTTCGCGGATGACATTGTCCGCGCCGATCTCCAGCCGCACCGGCTCGCCCTTGTAGCCATTGTGCTGGGGGTCGCCGCCGATGACGGTGAAGGGATGGATGACGTTGCGGGCGCCGACCGTCGTGTCCTGCTGCACCACCACATGGCTGACCAGCCGCACGCCGGCCTCCAGCACCACATTGGGGCCGACCACGCACCAGGGGCCGACCTGGACATCATCAGCCAGGCGGGCCGAGGCGTCGATCAGGGCGCTGGGGTGAAGGCGGTTCATGCGGTGACGGGCGCTTCGACGGTCACGACCATGGCGGCGAAATCCGCCTCGGCCGCCAGCTTGTCGTCGATGAAGGTCTCGCCGCGGAATTTGAACACATCGCCGCGCTGCTTGGTCACCGTGACCTGCATGCGCAGCTGGTCGCCCGGCCGCGCCGGCTTGCGGAAGCGCACCCCGTCGATGGACATGAACATGATGACCTTGTCCTCGACCGCCACATCCATCGTCTTGGACATCAGCAGGGCGCCGGTCTGGGCCATGGCCTCGACGATCAGGACACCGGGCATGACCGGATCGATCGGGAAGTGGCCGGGGAAGAAGGGCTCGTTGTGGGTGACGTTCTTGATGCCGGTGATCGAGGTGTTGGCCACGAAATCCTGGGCCTTGTCGACCAGCAGGAAGGGATAGCGGTGCGGCAGGCGCCGCATCACCTCGGCATAGTCGATCCGGTCGTCGCCCTCAGCCATCAGTCCTGCCCTTGTCGCGAGTCTTTCCAGCCGCCTGTTTGGCCAGCCAAACCGCTTCGCGCAAGGACTGACGGATCGGCTTGGCCGGATAGCCGGACCAGGTTTCGCCCGCCGGCACATCGGCCAGAACCCCGCCCCCGGCGGCGATGCGCGCGCCCTCGCCGATGGTGATGTGGTCGCCCACGCCCGCGCGGCCGCCGAACATGACGTTGTCGCCCACGGTGACCGAGCCGGAAATACCGGTGTGGGCGGCCATCAGGGCGTTGCGGCCGATGATGCAGTTGTGGCCGATCTGGACCAGATTATCGATCTTGGAATTCTCGCCGATCACCGTGTCGGCATAGGCGCCGCGGTCGATGCAGGTGTTGGCGCCCACCGTCACCCCGTCCTGCAGGATGACGCGACCCAGCTGTGGGATGTCCACGGGGCCATCCTTGGACCAGGCGGCGCCGAAACCGGGCTCGCCGATCCGGGCGCCCGCCAGAATGCGCACCCGGTCGCCGATCAGGGCGAAACCGATGCTGGCGTGGGGGCCGATGCGGCAGTCGCGCCCGATCTGGACGCCCGGCCCGATCACGGCGCCGGCGCAGATGCGGCTGCCCCGGCCGATCCGCACGCCCTGACCGATGATGGCGCCGGGTTCGACCACCACGGTGTCGTCTTCGGCGGCCTCGGCGACGGTGATCGCCTGATCCAGCTCCAGCGTTCGGTGCAGCCGCAGCGACGCCCGCGCCCAGGCGGCCTGGGCTTCGCCCGACACGATGACGGCGGCGTCGGCCGGCGCATCCGCCACCGCGGCTTCGCCCACGATGACGCAGCCGGCGCGGCTGCTGCGCAGGGCCGCGACCAGCTTGCGGTCCGCCAGAAACGCGATCGCGCCCCCGTCCGCATCGGACAGGGGCGCCACGGAGGCGATCATGCGCTCGCCGCCCCGTTCGACCCGGCCGCCGATTGTCTCGGCCAGCTGGGCGACACTGAGGGGCGAAAGCGCCTGAAAGAAGCGGGCGTCAGGCATGGCGTCGGCCCGCTCCTGGTCCTTACTGCTGGGCTTCGACCGGCACTTGCAGACGGTTGAACGACAGGGTCGGCAGGCTGGTGTTCAGGCGCTGGATGACCAGGTCGGTCACGTCCATGGTCGGGTTCATCATGAAGACGCTTTCGCGGTCGATCATGATGCCGCAGCCGCGTTCCTGATAGATGGCGACCAGGATCGGCTCGACCGCGGCCGAGATCTGACGGCGCTGTTCGCTGAGCGTGTAGCGCAGCTCGGTTTCGCGGGTCTGCTCCAGCTGCTGGGCTTCCTGGATGCGCTGTTGCAGGGCCTGACGGCGCTGCTGCATCTGATCGGCCGGAATGCTGGCCTGGCCTTGCTGCAGAGCGGTGATCTCGGTCTGGATGGTGGTGGCGTAGGGTTGCAGTTCGCCGCGCACTTCCTGGGCCAGTTGCTCCATCCGCGTCTGGACCGCGACGCCGGCCGTCGACTGGGCCAGCAGGCGCTGGTTGAAATAGACGCAGACGCCCGGCAGGGCCGGACCCGGATTTTGCGGTCCGGCGGTCTGGGCCGAAGCGGCGGTGGCGGTGAAGGCCGCCAGGGCGGCGGCGCCGATAGCGAGGAGTTTCATGGTTTTGCCTTTGGCTTTTTGAGCCGGTTGTTAGAACTGGGTCGAGGTCGAGAACCGGAAGGTCTCGGTCCGGTCGTAGTCTTCGCGCGACAGGATCTGGCTGAAGTCGAAACGGATCGGTCCCATCGGCGATTTCCAGTGGACGCTGAGGCCGGCCGAGGCCCGCAGCCCCAGATTATCGACGATATTGGGATCCAGCGCGCCTGACGAATTCAGACGATAGCGGTCATCCAGAACCCCCAGGGTGCCCACGTCGGCGAACAGCGAGGTCTTGATGCCGTATTCTTCGGGCAGACCGTTCGGCAGCGTCAACTCGATGGTGCCGATGGCGTAGAAATTGCCGCCCAGGGCGTCGCGCGTGCGCAGATCGCGCGGCCCCATGCCGGCGTTCTCGAAGCCGCGGAAGCTGTTGCCGCCCTTGAAGAAGCGGTCGTTGATCCGCACAGGATCCCCGGCCCAGCCCGACACATAGCCGCCCGAACCCTGCAGGCTGACGACCCAGTTGGGCGTGATGCCATAGTACCAGGCGCCTTCGACCTCGGTCTTCAGATAGTTCACGTCGCCGCCGACGCCGGCGAAGTCCTGACGCAGCGAGCCGTTCCAGCCGCGCGTGGGGCGGATCGGGTCGTTGGTGCGGTTCACATACAGGGTGTAGCCGACCGACGAGTTCAACGACGCGCCGATCTGTTCGCACAGGGCCCGCGAGCCCAGCGAGGTGCTGCCGCAATAGTTGCTGGGCACCATCACCTCGTCCTCGCGGATGAAGTAGCGCGTGCTCAGGCTGGTGTAGCCGTTCAGCGGGAAGGTCAGGCGCAGACCCGCCCCGGTCGAGCGGTACTGATAGGCCGACACGTCGCGGAAGTCGTAGCGCGTGTGGAACAGGTCGTAACCGGCGCGGATGTCGCGGTTCAGGAAGCGCGGCTCGGTGAAGCGGAAATCGATCTGCTGACGCAGCGACCCCCATTCCACCCGCGCCAGCACATTCTGGCCCCGTCCGCGGAAGTTCCGCTCCGAGATGCCCAGGTTGATGACGAAGGATTCGACCGAGCTGAAGCCGGCGCCCAGCGACAGTTCGCCGGTCGGCTGCTCTTCGACGGTGACGTTGACGACCGAACGATCCGGCGCGGACCCGCGCGTCTCCTCGATCTTGACGTCCTTGAAGAAGCCCAGGCCCCGAAGATTGTTGCGCGACCGCTCCATCAGGGCGCGGTTGAAGGCGTCGCCTTCGGTCAGCATCAGTTCGCGACGGATGACCGGATCGATCGTGCGGGTGTTGCCGACCACATTGATCCGCTCGACATAGACCCGCTGGCCTTCGCGCACATTGAAGGTGACGTTGACGGTGTCGGTTTCGGGGTCGGCGCGATAGCTGGGGTTGATCTCGACGAAGGCATAGCCCGCCGCACCGGCCGCGAAGGTCAGGGCGTCGACAGCGCTTTCGATCTTGTCGCTCTCGTACAGGTCGCCCGTACGGATCGGCAGCAGCGCCTGAAGGAATTCGGTGTTCAGGCGGTCATTCTCGGTGACGACCTTGATCTCACCGAAATTGTAGCGGTCGCCTTCTTCCAGGGTCAGCGTCAGGCCGAAGGCGCTGGCGTCCGGCAACAGCTCGGCCACGCCCGACACGATGCGGAAGTCGTAATAGCCCCGGTTGGTGTAGAATTTCCGCAGTTGTTCGCGGTCGTACTCCAGCCGGTTGGGGTCGTAATTGTCGTTCTTGGTGAACAGACGCCACCAGCGCGACTGTTTGGTGACCATCACTTCGCGCAGGTCGGAGTCCGAAAACACCTGATTGCCCATGAAGGTGATCGCCTGGATGCCGGTTTCCGGCCCCTCGTTGATCTCGAACACCACATCGACGCGGTTCTGTTCCAGCTGGACCAGCTTGGGCGTCACGGTCGCCGAGATGCGGCCCGACAGGCGGTACAGTTCGACGATGGCGCCGACGTCTTCCTGGATCTTGGCGCGGGTATAGACGCCGCGCGGCCGGATCGTGACCTCTTCGCGCAGCTTGTCTTCGCGAACCGCGTTGTTTCCCTCGAAGATCACCTGGTTGATGATCGGGTTCTCGACGATCTGGACGACCAGATCGCCGTCCTGAATCCCCACCTGAACGTCGGCGAACAGGCCCGTGCGCGACAGGGTGCGCACCGCGATGTCCAGCATGGAGGCGTCGACGCTGTCGCCCGGCTGGATCGGCAGATAGGACAGGATGGTGGTCTGATCGATGCGCTGGGTGCCGCGCACGACGATGCGGTTGATGGCGATCGCCTCGGGCCGGGCCGGCGCCGCCTGCGGGGCGGCTTCGGGCGCAGCGGCAGGCGCGGCCGCCGTCTGGGCCATGCCCGCCGCGCCAAGGCCGGAGGCCACAACCAGGGCCAGGGCGCTGGCTCGGCCGCTCAGTCGTTGGGAAGCGCGCAAATCGGTGTTCATCATACGAAGGACCATCGGGGGCTGGCGTCGGCTCATGAAGAAAGCCCGCCGAGGAATTTGAAGAGATTCAGCTTCTGCAGATCGTTCCAGGTCGCGAACAACATCAAACCCGCCAGCAACGCAAGACCGACCCTGTATCCTGCCTCCTGGAACCGGGCGGCGACCGGGCGCTTCGCTATGGCTTCATAGCCGTAGAAAAGCAGGTGGCCGCCATCCAGAACCGGGATGGGCAGAAGGTTTAGAAAGCCAATTCCGACCGAAAGTATGGCGGCGAAGCTGGTCATCGTCAGCAGCAGATTGGCCACAGTCGCCATCGGATCGGGATTGGCCTCGACCGCCTGGGTGGCGATGGCCCCCGTGGCGCGGGCGATTCCCAGCGGCCCGCTCAGCTGATCGCCGTTCTCGCGGCCGGTGAAGATGCGGCCGATATAGGTCAGGGTCAGGCTCAGGGAATCGCGGATGGTCCCGGCGCTCTTGCCCGCCAGCTCCAGCGGATTCAGGCGGCGGATGCTGATGTCTTCGCGCACCATCGGCCCCATGCCCATGCCGATGCGCGCGATGCGAACCCGGCCCGCGATGGGGTCATCCTCGATGCGGCGCTCGGGCGTGGCGGTCAGCTCCAGGCTGCGGCCGCCCCGATCCACGGTGAAGTGCACCGCGTCGCCGGCGCTCAGCATCACCACGGCGGTGACGTCGCTGCTGTCGCGAACAGTGCGGCCGTTGACGGCGGTGATCAGGTCGCGGGGCTGGAAACCCGCCGCCGCGGCCGGTCCGCCCGGCGCCACGGTCAGGACGCGCGGGGCCAGCACCTGTTCGCCCACCACGCCGAAATAGATCGCGAACAGGAAGAAGGCCAAGACGAAATTCGTCACCGGACCGGCCGCCACGATCAGGGCGCGCTGCCAAACCGGCTTGAAGTAGAAATAGTCCCGCTCGGCGCCCGGTCCCTGTTCGGCCGTCAGCCGCGCCTTCAACTCCGCCAGGCCCGCATGATCCGGCACGCTGGACGCATCCAGATCGCCGGCGAACCGCACATAGCCGCCCAGCGGCATCCAGCCCACGCGCCATTCGACGCCGTGCCGGTCGGTCCGGCTGAACACAGGTTTGCCGAAGCCGACTGCGAACCGCTCGATCTTCACGCCAAAGGCGCGCGCCGTCAGGAAATGCCCCAGTTCGTGCAGGGTGACGATCAGCGTCAGCACCAGCAGGAACGGCACGACATAGGTCAGGACCGTGGTCACCGCGTCGATCAAACCGTGTCGCCTCCCGTCATGCCGCGTCGGCCATTGCGCCCAGGACGTTGTCGGCGATCCGACGGGCCTCGGCGTCGACGGCCAGGGCCGCCTCGCAGGCATCGTTCAGATCGGCGCAAACCCCCGCGCGCGCCGCGCGATCCATGGTTTCGGCGACGACTGCGGCAATATTGAGAAAGCCCAGGCGCCGGTCAAGGAAGGCCCGCGCCGCCACTTCGTTCGCGGCGTTGAACACCGTCGGCGCCGACCCACCCGCCGTCAGCGCCTCGCGCGCCAGCCGCAGGGCCGGAAAGCGCGCCTCGTCCGGCGCCTCGAACGTCAGCCGGCCCAGGGCGGCCAAGTCCAGCCGCGGCGCGGGCCACGGTAGTCGATCAGGCCAGGCCAGGGCGCAGGCGATGGGGGTGCGCATGTCCGGCGGCCCCATCTGAGCCAGGGTCGAGCCATCGACGTATTCGACCAGGCTGTGAATGATGGATTCGGGATGGACCACCACATCGATGCGGTCGGCCGGCATGTCGAACAGATAGGCCGCCTCGATCATCTCCAGGCCCTTGTTGGCCATGGTGGCGCTATCGACCGAAATCTTGGCCCCCATGCTCCAGTTGGGATGGGCCACGGCCTGTTCGGGCGTGACGGCGGCCATCTGGGCCGTGGTCGCCTGACGGAACGGGCCGCCCGAAGCGGTCAGCACCAGTTTGGCCACCTGTTCGGGCGCATCGGCGGGAAACACCTGAAAGATGGCCGAGTGTTCGGAATCGACCGGGATCAGTCGCCCGCCCGCCGTTCGCACCGCCTCGCCCAAGGCGGGGCCGCAGCAGACCAGGCTTTCCTTGTTGGCCAGGGCCAGAACCCCGCCGTTGCGCGCGGCGGCCCAGGCAGACCTCAGACCCGCCGCCCCGACGATGGCCGCCATGGTCCAGTCGGCCGGGCGGGACGCCGCCTCGACCACCGCCGTGTCGCCGGCGGCTGCTTCAATCCCGGTTCCTTCCAGGGCCCGACGCAAGTCGTCCAGCCGTGCCGGGTCGGCCGTGACCGCGACCTGAGGCCGCCAGCGCCGCGCCTGTTCGGCCAGCAGCGCGACATTGGACCCGGCGGTCAGGGCCTCGACCTCAAACCGCCCTGCCCCGGCCTGCTCGGCCCGTTCCATCAGGTCCAGCGTCGAAGTCCCGACCGATCCGGTCGAGCCCAGCACCGACACGCGCCGCGAAATCATGCGCCGACGCCCAGATAATGCACCAGCGCCCGACCCCCCGCGATCACCACAATGGCGAACATCAGCCCGTCGACCCGGTCCATCAGCCCGCCGTGGCCGGGGATCAGGGCGCCCGCGTCCTTGACCCCGAACCGACGCTTCAGCGCCGATTCCCACAGATCGCCCGCCATGGCCGCCAGGCCGCCGGCCAGGCCCAGCACCCCGCTCCAGATCGGCCCCGGCACGCCGGATTCCGGCAGGGTGGTCATCAACATGCCCGCCAGGACCGCCGCCACCAGCCCGCCGATGAAGCCCGACCAGGTCTTGTTGGGCGAGAAACGCGGCCACAGCTTGGGTCCGCCCACCAGACTGCCGACCAGATAGGCCGCGATGTCGGCCGCCCAGGTCACGGCGAAGGCCAGGGTGACCCAGTAGAAGCCCACCGCGCTGGTCCCGTCGCGCAGCCAGATCATCAGGATGGCGGGCCAGCCGATATACAGAACTCCATAGGCCGCATCGACGCCCGACAGGCCGCGCGTGCGGGCGAACAGGCCCGCTAGGCAGGCGCCGAACACCATCAACACCAGGCCGAACGACAGGCCCGCCGCATGGGCCGTCGCGACCGAGGCCACCAGGGCCGCCGCCACGGCGCCGAACATCGGCAGCCATTTGTCGCGCGCGCTCATCCGCGCCCATTCCACTGACAGCAGCACGCAGGCCGCCAGCATGACGCCCAGGATCCACGGCCCGCCCAGCCAGACGGCGCCGACGGCCAGGGGCGCCAGCACCACGGCCGAGGCCGTGCGCATGCCCATTTCGCGCACCCGCACCGCCATCAGACGGCCGCCTGAAGGGTTTCGGGGCTGCGGCCGCCGAAGCGCCGGTCGCGCGCCCGGAATTCGGCCACCGCGCGGCCCAGGGCCTCGGGGCCATAGTCGGGCCACAGGATGTCCTGGAACACCAGTTCGGCGTAGGCGGCTTCCCACAACAGAAAGTTCGACAGGCGCAGTTCGCCCGACGTGCGCACGATCAGATCGACCGGCGGCGCCCCGGCGGTGGACAGGCCCGCGCCGAACGCCTGTTCGGTCAGGGGGCCGGTCGCCTGGCCCGACGCCACGCGGCGGGCGTAGGCCTCGGCGGCGTCCACGATGTCGGCTCGGCCGCCATAGTTGAAGGCCACCTGCAGCATGAAGCGGTCGTTGTGGGCGGTGTCGGCCTCGGCCTTGTCCACGATGCGGGCGATGTCGTCGGGCAGACCCTGGCGGCGACCCAGGATGCGCAGGCGCACCCCCTCCTTCGCCAGCTTGGCCAGGTCTGACGCGACATAGGTGCGCACCAGCCCCATCAGGTCCGACACCTCGTCCTCGGGCCGGCTCCAGTTCTCGGTCGAAAAGCCGAAAACGGTCAGACAGGAAACGCCCACGCCCGGCGCGCCCCGGATGGTGCGTTTCAGCGCCTCGACGCCCGCCCGGTGCCCGGCGGCGCGGGGCAGGCCGCGCGCCTTCGCCCAGCGGCCGTTGCCGTCCATGATGACCGCCACATGGAGGGGCGGCCCTCCATGCATAGAGGCGGCGTTGTCATCCGGCATCGGGCGGTCCTTCCGCGCGCAGGTCTCAGACCTGCATGATCTCTTGTTCCTTGACCTTCAAGGTCTCGTCGATGCGCTTGATGGCCGCGTCGGTGTCCTTCTGGACCTCGATCTCCATCTTCTTCTGTTCGTCCTGGCTGATGTCGCCGGCCTTTTCGGCCTTCTTCAGCTCGTCATTGGCGTCACGGCGCACGTTGCGCACCGCGATCTTCTGCTGCTCGGCGTATTTGCCGGCCAGCTTGACCAGATCCTTGCGGCGTTCCTCGGTCAGGGGCGGGATCGGAATACGCAGGGTCTGGCCGTCCACCACCGGGTTCAGGCCCAGGCCGGCGGCGCGGATGGCCTTTTCGACCGAGACCACCATGCCCTTGTCCCAGACGCTGACGGTGATCATGCGTGGCTCGGGCACGGTGACGGCGGCCACGGCGTTCAACGGCGAGGTCGAGCCATAGGCCTCGACCTGGACCGGGTCCAGCAAGCCGGCGTTGGCGCGGCCGGTGCGCAGGCCGGCGAATTCGTCCTTCAGGGCCGACACGGACTTGTCCATGCGGTCGCGGAAGATCTTCAGGTCAGGTTTCGCCATGGGATTTTCCCTTCGTCTTTCGTCTCTTTAACGGACGGATTTCAACTTGTCTGCGAACCGATCACGGTGAAGGCCCCCTCGCCTTTCAGGGCGCGGCGGAACGAGCCTTCCTCGCGGATCGAGAAGACCACGATCGGAATGCCGGAATCGCGCATCAGCGCCACGGCCGAGGCGTCCATGACGCGCAGATCCTTGGCCAGCACGTCGTGATAGGTCAGGCGGTCGTAACGGGTGGCGGACGCATCCTTCTTGGGATCGGCCGTATAGACGCCGTCCACGCTGGTGCCCTTGAACAGGGCGTCACAGCCCATTTCGGCCGCGCGCAGAGCGGCGCCGGAATCCGTCGTGAAGAAGGGCGCGCCCACCCCGGCGGCGAAGATCACCACCCGGCCCTTTTCGAGGTGCCGCAGGGCGCGGCGGCGCAGATAGGGCTCGGCCACCGCGTTCATGGTCAGGGCGCTCTGCACCCGCGTCTGGACGCCGATCTTCTCCAGCGCCGCCTGCATGGCCAGGGCGTTCATCACCGTGGCCAGCATGCCCATGTAATCGGCCGTGGCGCGCTCCATGTCGCCGGCGGCCTTGGACAGGCCGCGGAAGATGTTGCCCCCGCCGATGACCAGGCAGATCTCGACGCCTTCGCGCGACACGGCGGCCACGGCCTCGGCCACGCTGGCGACGGTCTTCATGTCGATGCCATAGGGCTGGTCGCCCATCAGCACCTCGCCCGACACCTTCAGCAGCACGCGCTTGTATCGGAACTCGGGCGGGGTCTCGGGCATGGCGTCGTCCGTGTGCGGCGTTCAGCCCGGAATCGGGCTGTTCCTTATAGACGAAGGGCGCGCCCGGCTTCAAAGCCCGGCGCGCCCCGCGCGTTCAGTCTGGCGTGGAAATCAGTTCCCGCCGGTCATCGAGGCGACTTCGGCGGCGAAGTCCGGTCCTTCGACCTTCTCGACGCCTTCGCCCAGGGCCAGGCGGACGAAGCCGGCCAGGTGCAGGCCGGGCGCGCCCAATTCCTTGCCCGTATTGGCGACCAGCTGTTCGATGGTCACGTCCGGGTCCATGACGAACGGCTGCTTGGTCAGCACCACGTCCTTCTGGAACTTGTTGATCTGACCCTCGACGATCTTTTCGATCATGGCCTCGGGACGGCCTTCTTCCTTGGCCTTTTCGATCAGAACGGTGCGTTCCTTTTCGATAGCGGCCGGGTCCAGGTCGTCGGTGTTCAGCGACAGCGGAGCGGTCGCCGCGACGTGCATGGCGATCTTGCGGCCCAGTTCGCGCAGGGCGGCCTTGTCGCCGCCGCCGTGCAGGGCGACCAGCACGCCGATGCGGCCGACGCCCGGCGACACGGCGTTGTGGACGTAAGAGGCGACCACGCCTTCATCGACCGACAGGCGGGCGGCGCGACGCAGTTGCATGTTCTCGCCGACGGTGGCGATCAGGTTGGTCACTTCGTCCTGGACCGTCTTGCCGTTTTCCAGTTCGGCGCCGTGCAGGGCCTCGACCGTGGCGTGCTCCAGGCCCAGCTGGGCGAAATTCTTGGCGGCGTTCTGGAACAGCTCGTTGCGGGCGACGAAGTCGGTTTCGGCGTTGAACTCGATCGCGGCGCCGACTTCACCGGCCCCCACTTCCTTCGAAGCCACGGCGACCAGGCCTTCGGCGGCCACGCGGTCGGCCTTCTTGGCGGCCTTGGACAGGCCCTTGGCGCGCAGCCAGTCGATGGCGGCGTCGATGTCGCCATTGGTCTCTTGCAGGGCCTTCTTGCAGTCCATCATGCCGACGCCCGAACGCTCGCGCAGTTCCTTGACGAGGGCGGCAGTGATCTCGGCCATGGTTTCAGTCTCCTGGTGTTCTCGTATGCGGTAGCGGCCGGACCCGATTCAGGCCCGGCCGCAGTTTTTAGTCGCCGTCCGTGACAGCGGGCGCCGGTTCAGACCTGCGCCGGCTCGCTTTCGACGGCGTCGTTGGCTTCGGCGGTCGCGTCCTGGGCGGCTTCGTCGGCCACGGCCGGTTCAGCAGCGGCTTCCAGTTCGGCGGCGACGCCTTCGGTTCCGGCCGGGGCGGCTTCAGCTTCGGCCTTGGGGGCGGCGGCTTCGCGCAGCATCGGCTCGACCGGGTTTTCCGACGCGCCCAGATCCACGCCCGAGGCGCCGGCGCCGGCGGCCAGGCCGTCCAGAACCGCGTCGGCGATCAGGTCGCAATAGGTCTGGATGGCGCGCGCGGCGTCATCGTTGCCCGGAACCGGATAGGTGATGCCGTCCGGGTCGCAGTTGGTGTCCAGGATGGCGATGATCGGGATGTTCAGCTTGCGGGCTTCCTGGATCGCGATCGCTTCCTTGTTGGTGTCGATCACGAACATGATGTCCGGCACGCCGCCCATGTCCTTGATGCCGCCCAGCGAGGCTTCCAGCTTGTCGCGTTCGCGCTGCAGGCTCAGCAGCTCGCGCTTGACGCGGCCCTCGCCGCCCGACTCCAGCAGGCTGTCCAGTTCGCGCAGGCGCTGGATCGAACCCGAGACGGTGCGCCAGTTGGTCAGGGTGCCGCCCAGCCAGCGGTTGTTCATGTAATATTGGGCGCAGCGCTTGGCGGCCTCGGCCACCGGGTCGGCGGCCTGGCGCTTGGTGCCGACGAACAGCACGCGGCCGCCCTTGGCCGCCACGTCGCGCACGGCGACCAGCGCCTGGTGCAGCAGCGGAATCGACTGCGACAAGTCGATGATGTGGATGTTCGAGCGCGAGCCGAAGATGTATTTGTCCATCTTCGGGTTCCAGCGGTGCGTCTGGTGGCCGAAGTGGGCGCCCGCTTCCAGCAGGGTGCGCATCGAGAATTCAGGCAGAGCCATGATCGTTCAGTCCTTTTTCCGATCAACCTAGCGCGGGCGGTTAAAGGACCGGGCGGTCCCTCGGAACGGAGCGAACGGGGATGTCTCCCCCAGACGAGCCACGCCCACGTGCGAAGTGCGCGCGGCTTCTAGGCCCAAACCTCTGAAAACGCAAGCGCCGCCGTGTCAGCGGCCGAAATAGGGGTGACGCACCGCATCGCCCGCCTTGGCCCCGATCTCGTCGGCCCGCCCGGCGCGCAGTTCGACCACGCCCTTGGCCGGCCCGCGCGACGGCAGGATAGCGTCCGAGTTCGGCGCGGCCCGACGGATGATCGAGACGATCCGACCGTCGTCCCCGACATAGATGATGTCCAGCGAACTGGGCGTATTGTGCATCCAGAAGCCGCGCTCCTGGGCCGTTTCGCCCGGCCAGGTGAACAGCATGCCCCGGTCGTCGGCCAGCGGCGGCCGATGCATCAGGCCGCGCTGGCGCAGCGGTTCGGTGTCGGCGATCTCGACCAGGAAGTCGTGCGACCCGCTGGCCGTGACGATGGTCAGGGCTTCCAGCGGGCGGCCGTTGACGTCCACGGCCGGATCCTGGGCGCAGGCGGCGCCCGACAGGGCCAGACCCGCCGCCAGGGCCGCCAGAATGGTGCGTCGATACAGCATGAAGTCCCTCATCCCTTTGCGGACGAGGCTTACTCGTCCGTGGTGATTTCCGCCACCACCAGGCCCTTGGGGCCTTCGGCGAACCGGACCTGCACGGCCGATCCGGGGATCAGGTCGTCCAGGCCGCAGCGGCGCAGCGTTTCGATGTGCACGAAGATATCGCCCGGCTGGTCGGCGCGCACCACGAATCCGTAGCCCTTGGTCCGATTGAACCATTTGACCACGGCGGTCTCCAGCGCCGCATCGGGATTCAGCATCGGCGCCCGCTCGCGCGCGGCAGCCTTCAGCCCTTCATAGCCACGCCGCGGCGCCGCGCTGCCGGCGTCCGGATCGCCCGGCCCCAGGTCCAGCACCTCGGCCACCTGCCAGCCCTTGGGCCGGCGCACACAGGTGCATTCGATGGGCGCGCCTTCGTCGGCGCTGTCGCGGCCGCTGTCGCGCAGGCTGCTGATGTGCAGCAGAACATCCTTGAGTTCCGTCAGAACGGGATCGTCGGGCACGATGAAACCGTAGCCCTTGCCTGGATCAAACCACTTGACCCGCCCGGCGATGCGGACCGTGTCCGGCGCCTGGGCCCCCTCGAATTCTGACAACGTTCAAGCCCCCAGCCCACAACCCCACGTGGACCAGCAACAAGCTTAACACGGTTCTTCGAACACGGGAAAAGCGAAAAACGACAATTCCACGAATGAAATTCAGCGCCGCTCACGCGAGCTGGGGCGGCGTCGGGGACGAAGGCTGCGATGGGAGGGAAGGCCCCGCGTGGCAGTCCCTAGGGGAATCGAACCCCTCTTTTCAGGTTGAAAACCTGACGTCCTAACCGATAGACGAAGGGACCGCTGCGCGGGGAGCGGGCGATATAGCCGCCGATTCCGAGCCGCGCAACCCCCCATTCGGGCGCTCAGGCCATGCGCGGATCGGCGACGTCCTCGATCTCCATCTGAACGCCGCGCCGGCCGTTCCAGTCGTCGGCCTTCAGCCGGCCGGCGACCTTAAGCCCCCCCTGCCCCGCCAGCAGCGCCTGACCCGCCGGCAGGTCGGCGCAGCGCCAGGCCACGGCCCGCACAGAGGCGCCGTCCGGGCCGACCAGACGGCACCGCACATGGCCGCCGTTCATCGGCTGGGCGTCACGCGCCTGAACCCCGTCCAGGGCGAACAGCGGCTCGGGATTGCCGGGGCCGAAGGGGGCCATCCGCTCGAACGCCTCGAACAGGTCGCGCGTCGCGGCCCCGGCGTCGATCAGGGCGTCGATTTCGACCCGGTCCTGCTCAGCGGCCTGCTGGCTTTCGCCCGCCAGCCGGTCGTTCAGGAAGTCGCGCACCGCATCGGCGCCGCCCGGGGCCACGGTCAGGCCCGCCGCCATGGCGTGGCCGCCGCCGGCCAGCAGCAGGCCCTGCTCCCACGCCGCCTGGACCGCCCGGCCCAGATTGACGCCCGGCTGCGACCGGCCCGAGCCCTTGCCCACGCCCGTGGCCGGATCGACGCCGATCACCACGACCGGCTTCCGCCAGCGTTCGCGCAGGCGGCCGGCGGCGATGCCGACCACGCCGGGGTGCCAGTCGTCGCCGGCGACCACCACCACGGCCGATCCGTCCTGATGGGCGCCGGACGCCTCGACGCGGCGCACGGCGGCTTCGGTCACCGCCGCCTCGACCTCGCGCCGGGCGATGTTCAGGGCGTTCAGCTCGGCCGCCAGCTGGGCCGCCTCGGTCGGGTCGTCGGTGGACAGCAGGCGCGCGCCCAGGTCCGAACGCCCGATGCGCCCGCCGGCATTGATGCGCGGCCCCAGGATGAAGCCCGCATGATTGGTCGTCGCGGGTTTCGGCTCGGCCCCCGCCGCCGCCAGCAGAGCCTTCAGCCCCGGATTGGCCCAGCCGGACATGACCCCCAGGCCCAGCCGCGTCAGCGCCCGGTTGAAGCCCGTCAGGGCCGTCACGTCGCAGATGGCGCCCATGGCCGCCAGATCCATCCAGGCGCGGATGTCCGGCTCGGCCCGGCCGTCGAACAGGCCGCGCCGCCGCGCCTCGCGGTTCAGCGCGGCCAGCAGCACGAACACCACCCCTGCCGCCGCCAGATTGCCCTGGCCCGAGTTGCAGCCCGGCCGGTTCGGATTGACCACGGCCAGGGCGCGCGGCGGATGCTCGCGCATCAGGTGGTGGTCGATGACCACGACATTCAGGCCGATGGACGCGGCGTGATCCAGCGCCTCGTTCGCCGCCGCGCCGCAGTCGACGGTGACCACCAGATCCGCGCCCTGGCCCTTCAGCGTGTCGAACGCCCGGGCGCTGGGGCCATAGCCCTCCTTCAGCCGGTCGGGCACATAGATCGGCAGCTCGGCGCCCATGGCCCGGAACCAGCGCACCAACAGGGCCGCGCTGGACGCCCCGTCCACGTCATAGTCGGCGAAGACCCAGACGTTAGCTCGCGTTTGCAAGGCGTCGACGATGGCCGCCGCCGCCGCATCCATGTCGGTGAAGCAGGACGGATCGGGAAACAGGGCCTTCAGCGTGGGGGTCAGGAAATCCGCCCCCTGGTCCGGCGTCACGCCGCGCGCCGCCAGGGCGCGGGCCATCGGCTCGTCCAGGCCCAGGCCCTGCATGTGCGCGCGGATGATCTCAGCCTGGGCCGGGCGCTGTCGCCAGGCGCGGCCGCTCAACGACCGTTCGACGCCCAGAAAGGCGGCGGCCATGCGATCAGGCCGGGCGCGTCATGCGGATGCGGCGCACGGTGCGGGTGGCGGAATCCATGATCACCGTGTGGGTCGAGACGAAGCCGTCGCGCATCGTCACCCCGTCCAGCATGGCGCCCTTGGTCACGCCGGTGGCGGCGAAGACCGCGTCCTTGGACACCAGATCATGCAGGTCGTATTTGCGGTCGAAGTCGGTCACGCCGGTACGGGTGGCGCGGGCGCGCTCGTCGTCGTTGCGGAACACCAGACGCCCCTGGAAGAAGCCCCCCACGCATTTCAGTGCGGCGGCCGCCAGCACCCCCTCGGGCGCCCCGCCCTGGCCCAGATACAGGTCGATGCCGGTGTGCGGCTCGGCCGTATGGATCACCCCCGCCACATCGCCGTCGGTGATCAGCATGACCCGCGCCTCGACCTGGCGCAGGGCGGCGATCAGATCGGCGTGGCGCGGACGGTCCATGACGCAGACGGTGATGTCGCGCGTGGCCACGCCCTTGGCCTTGGCCAGGGCCTGCACATTGTCCTGGGGGCTCATGTCCAGATCGACCAGGCCAGGCGCATAGCCGGGGCCGACCGCGATCTTGTCCATATAGGTGTCGGGCGCATGCAGCATGCCACCGCCTTCCGACATGGCCAGCACGCACAGCGCATTGGCCATGGCCTTGGCCGTCAGGGTGGTGCCTTCCAGCGGGTCCAGCGCGATGTCGATGGCCGGGCCTTTGCCCGTCCCGACCTTCTCGCCGATATACAGCATGGGCGCCTCGTCGCGCTCGCCCTCGCCGATCACGATCTTGCCGTCGATGGCCAGGGCGTTCAGGGCGTTGCGCATGGCGTCGACCGCCAGTTGGTCGGCATGCTTCTCGTCGCCGCGGCCGATCTGGGCCCAGCTGGCGATGGCGGCCAGCTCGGTCACGCGCGCGGCGTCGAACGCCAGGGTCGAAAGGGTCATGGGACAGGCTCCTGGTGGGCATGCGCCCGGCGTCTGTCGGCCGGGTCGGCGTCTCTTCAAACGATCAGTTGCGGGGCACCGGCGGCGGGGCCGTGGCCAGGCGGCGCAGGCGTTCGGCCAGCGCCTCGACATCGTCGCGCGTGCGCGCAGCATCGGGCGACACCGGAACCTGGGCCATCCGCGCCTGGACGGCGGCGGCGAAACCGGCCGGGTCCGACAGATCCCAGTCGATGGCCGTGGCCTGGCGTTCCAGTTCCTGGCCCGAGGCGTTCAGCCCCTGAACCCGCGACGCGAACTGTTCCGGTTGGGGCGCATCGGTCGGCGTCGCGGGGAAGCGGCTCCACTGCGGATAGGTGCGGTTGGCGTCCACCAGGGCCTGAACGCGCGGCGCCAGGGGCGACTGGTCGTCGGTCTGAGCCGCGAACGATCCGGCGCAGGCCGCCTGCACGACACAGGCCGCCGTCGCCAGCAGCATCTTTATGACCCGGGACGCATTCATTTCAGGGCCGGTCATATGCCATGATCGCGCGGGGCGAAAGCCGCCCTGACCGGAGGACCGCCCATGGCCAAGCGCCCGACGACCGCTTCAGACGCCTCAGCCCAGGCCAAGGACGCCGCCAAGCCCCGCGCCCCGCGCAAGCCGGGCCGCCCGACCTCGGCCAAGACGGCCAAGCCGAAGGCCAAAGCCCAGGCCAAGGCCGCCCCCAAGCCGCAGACGCCGCCTCAGCCCGAATCGCCTGCCCCCGCCAACGCGATGGCGGATCAGCAGGCGCTGATCGAAACCCTGTCGATGAACCTGGCCAAGGCGGCCATGACGGCCCAGGCGGCCATCGCCGAGGCGGCGCTGAGCCAGGCCGACCGCCCCGCCGCCCTGTCGCCCGATCCGTTCAACGTCGCCCCGGCCATGACGGCGGTGATGACCAGCCTGGCCGCCCGCCCCGACCGCCTGTTCGCGGCCCAGGCGGACCTGTTCAACCGCTATATGGACCTGTGGTCGTCCACCGCCCGGCGCGCGGCCGGCGAAGAGGTCGCGCCTGCCCCCGCAGACAAGCGGTTCAAGGATCCGGCCTGGTCGGAAAACCCGATGTTCGACGTCATGCGGCGGTCGTATCTGGCCACCTCGGACTGGATGAACGGCCTGGTCGCCTCGGCCGACGACGTCGATCCGATGACGCGCCGCCGGGCCGAGTTCTTCACCAAGCTGCTGACCGACGCCTTTTCGCCATCCAACTTCCTGGCCTCCAACCCCGTGGCGCTGAAGGCCCTGGCCGAGACCAACGGCGAGAGCCTGGTCAAGGGGATGCAGAATTTCGCCGCCGACATGGAGCGCGGCGGCGGCAAGCTGAAGATCAGCCAGGCCGACTATGGCCGGTTCAAGGTGGGCGAGAACGTCGCCACGGCGCCGGGCCAGGTGGTGTGGCGCGACGAGCTGTTCGAACTGATCCAGTTCGACGCCGCCACGGACCGGCAGCGCGCCACGCCCCTGCTGATCTTCCCGCCGTGGATCAACAAATACTACATCCTGGACCTGCAGCCCGAGAACTCGATGATCCGCT
>ENA-UOUJ01000455-UOUJ01000455.1-activated-sludge-metagenome-genome-assembly--contig:-NODE-455-length-28126-cov-4.674148_pt1 | contig 28126 bp, 40 predicted proteins | sample MGYA00249839_ERZ747224 | MGnify/ENA primary metagenome ERZ747224 (study PRJEB28782, sample SAMN03220277) | activated sludge metagenome | biome: wastewater; feature: sewage sludge; material... | reverse complement strand
GCTGACCCACAGGTCGCGCTTCCAGAAGACGCCGGCGAACCGGCGCTGGGGATAGAGGTGGTCGGTCAGCGTCGCCGCCGTGATCGCCACCTCGTCGAACTCTCCGATCTCGCAGTAGGCGCACAGCGGGTGCGACCGAAGGTGGCCCTTCGACGCCTTGTCCCAGGCCGTGGTGTAGCCCCGCTCGCGGGCCGATCCCCGCCGGGCGTCGGCCTCGCGATTCTGATCGCGGCGCGTGCGCTGGCCACGCGGCCGGAAGGTCGGCGGCATGACAGGCAAGGCAGGCTCCGGGCCATGAAAAACCCGCCGGGCCAGGGGCCGGGCGGGTTCTCTCTAGACGCAGTCCTACGCCTGGTCCTTTGGATGCATTTAAGTTGAACACTTTGTCAAGCCGTGTCGTCCCCGAGCGCCTCATAGAAGGGCTGCATCTTCTCCAGGGCCGCGTCGAGGAACAGCCACGCGGCATCCACCAGGCGGGCCCTCGCACCGCCCGCGCGATGGCCGAACAGCGACCACCCCGTATCGGTCATCGTCAGGCCGAACACCAGCACCGCCCACGCGGCCGTGCGTTCCTGCCGGTTCAGCGACCCGGTCGCTTTGGCCACCCGATCCATGGCGATGATCATGCGCAGGGGTTCGGCCGCCGTGCCGCCGCCCAGCCCCTCGCCATACGACCCGGTCAACTTGCCGATGGTCATGGCCTCCACGTCCCGGGCGAACCGCTCGCCCGCCCAGGCCCGCGCCCGATCGAACCCGGCCCGCTCAAGCTGGGCCTCCAGGCTCACGGCCCGCAGCACCGGCCGCAGACTGATCTCGCCCGCCTCGGGCACCCTGATCTGCGCCATGGCCACGTCGTCGCGCATCATCCGCTCAAGGGTCGGCAGGCCGCCGGCCATGCCGGTGGACCGGCGCATCTCTTCGCGCGTGGCCATGGCCCGGCGCACGACGGCCAGGGCTTCGGCGTTCACGGCCAACGCCGCCGCCGCCGGCGGCAGGTCCCGCAACCCCGAGGCCTTCCGGCCTCGTTTCTTACCTTCGGTCTGTTTTGTGATCGCGATCATGACTCCACCCACACACAAGAACCCGAGGACACACCCACAAACCCCGCCGCCGGACGCACCGGACGATACGGACCCGTCCGCATCCGTCCGCACGACGCGCGCCCGCGCACCCGCCCGCTAACCCTCAACCCGCCGCAAAGGTCCGGACTGTCCGTACTGTTCAGAAGTGGCGGTCTTTCAATCACTTGTCGCCGGACAAACACGGATGGCCGGACAATGCCGACTGTCCGTATCGCGCCGCGCGGCGACGGCGGCCTCCTATCCTCCACCATGCGAAGGTCCGGACTGTCCGTCATTGTCCGTCGCCGAACGGGTTGTCGTGATCGTCATCGGCCGGGAAAAAGCCGCCGGCGCCGTCGCCCTGATCGGACGCGTCGTCGTCCCGCGCCCGCGCCTCGGCCTGACGGTCGTCTTCAAGCTCGGCGATGGTCTTCAGCCGCGCGCCGCGCCGCATGATGTTCCCGCGCCCGTCCTTGCCGTCGCGCAGGATTTGCCGTTCGCCCAGGGCCGTGCCGAACGCCCGCTGCGTCATCACCCGGGCGTCGCTGTCCTGCTTCTCCACCCACTCCTTGTAGTCGCGGTAGAAGTCGCTGGCGGGCGTGCGCGCCGTCCGGTCCACCACCACCCGTTCAGCCAGCCATTCGCCGAACGGGCTGGACCCCTTGCGGTAATCCTCCAGCGCCTCATCGACCCGCCGGGGCGGATCGAGGCCCTGTTCCAGCCAGTCGCCGACGCCCGCCAACAGCCAGTTCAGAATCCCCGGCCCCTCGTCGCGGGCCAGGTGCAGATCATAATCCTTGATCCGGTCGGCCTTGCTGACCCGCACCTCCCACAGCACGATAAACACGCGCCGCCAGATGCCTTCATCATCGCCCTTGATCACCGGGCGGGTGTTGCACTCCAGGAAAACCTTGCCCTTGGGCTTGAACTCGAACTGTTCCTGCCTCAGCCGCCGCGCCGGCAGCGGCGCGCCGCCAGTGAAGCTCTTGATCATGGCTTCGTTCAGCTTGGCCCCGCGCGGCGGCTCGGCCGTGCACACCATGCGCGTTTCGCCCGCCAGGCGCGCCACATCCGACGACGCGTCCGACCCCGATCGCGGGCCGGTGTCCAGGAAGGTCTTCACATCGGCCGTGGCCGCATAGTCGCCCAGGATGCGCCGGATAGCCCCGATGAAGGTCGATTTCCCGTCGCCGCCCAGGCCCTGATAGATGAAAAACGCCTGCTCCGACGTGTCCCCGGTGATGCCATATCCCGAGATCCGGCGCAGGAAATCGCGCATCGGCGCCATGGGCTGCCATTTGGCCAGGGCCTGTTCCCAGGCCGGCGCCTCGGCCTTGGGCTCATAGTCCACGTCCATCACCCGGGTGTTCCGGTCGGCCGGATCGTGCGCCTGGCGGAAGCCCAGCTTCCACCCGCCCGAAACCTTGGCGAACCGCAGGGTCCCGTTCCGCACATTGAACATCAGCGGATCACGATCGAACGCCTCAAGCTCGACCAGCAGATAGGATTCCGCCTGGCCCAGCATGGCCTCCGTCCGGCCCTTGTTGCCGCTGGACCGCGCGAATTCATAGAAATCCACCACGCCGGGGTCGGGCTTGTCCTTCCGGGGTTTGCGCGGCGGCCCGGCGTCCAGCGCCGCCTCACGCCGCTCGGCCTCGCTCTGGCCCTCATCGCCCGCCGGGGCCGCTTCGACCCCGGCCGCCGGCGCGGCCTTGCGCTTGCCCGAGGCATGGTCGGCGAACGCCTTGGCCTGGGCCCACAGGCCCTCGGCCACCCGATGCGCCAGCTTGCGCGCCAGCGACGGCCCATGCGCCAGGTTCCAGCGCACGCCGTCGAACGCGATCCATCCGTGGTCGCGCAGATACAACAGACGCGCCCCGCTCAGGTCCACCGCCTCATCGTCGCCGAACACCCCGCCCGCCATGCGGATCAACCGCTTGGCGTTGCCCAGGTCGTTCAGTTCGAACCACATCAGCTCGTCCGGAGACGGGGCCGCCGCCAGGCCCGCAAAGGCGTGAAATCCATCGGCGCTCATTCGCCGCTCTCCTGAAGCTGATCGTTGAAATCCAGTCCGGCCGCCGGCGCGATCACGCGAACCGGGTTCGCCCCGGCCTCGCGCCACGCCTGGGTGGCCAGGGCGCCGCACACCCGCGCCCGGTCGTCGCTGTCCAGGCGGCGCTGGCGCCGACGCCCGCCGGGGCCGCGCACCGGCACGGTGACCGGCCCCATGTCCCGATCCACCGCGATCCACACCGCGCCCGCCTCGGGCCAGGTGAAGGCCGGGCGCGCCGGGTCGGCGCTGGGGGTGTCCACGTCGTAACGGCCGCGCTCATCCGCCCGCCATCCGCCCGACAACGCCCCCAGCGACAGGGCCGCCGCCATGCGCGGCACGGCCCCGAACTGCTGCGCATACAGTTCGGCCGCCGACCCCGTGGTCTCGATCCCCTCGGCCACGATCAGCGGCCGCTCGGCCCAGTCGCCGTTCATCGGACTCAACAACGCCCCGCCGGGGCGTCCGTGTCCGGTCTGGGGGCCCAGCATGGTCTTGGCCCGCTTCACCCGGGCCTTGCCCCGGCCGTCCGCGCGCAGGAACGTCAGATGCACCCCGCCCGTGCGCCCGTGATGGGTCCGGCGGATCGCCACCATGGCCGGCAGGATCAGGCCCCGTCGCCCGCCGCGCAGGGTCGTGGTCATCGCCCCGGGCGGCAGCATCACCCCGTCCGGGACGACGCCATAGAAGGCTTCGGGATGGTAGCGCAGTTCGGCGCACATCACCTCGCGCACCGCCCCGCCGATCCGCCGATGCTCCAGATACCGGTCCACCAGCGACCCGGGCGAGATCCGCCGGCTCTCCCGCGCGATCCGCGCCGCCGCCTCGGCCTTGCGCGCCGCCTCGGGGTCGGCGCCCCTCTCCCTGGCGGCCGCCGGCGCCGGGCCGCTGACGATCTCCGTCCGCGCCGCCGGGGTCCAGGTCTCGCCCGCGAACCGTTCGGCGATCTCGCGCGGCGACCCGCCGCGCATCAACTGTTCCAGGCGGATCGCGTCGCCGCCGCGCGCGCAATCTCCCAGGCCGGCGAAACAGCCCCAGCGCCCGGTGGCGTCATCCACCCAGAACGGGCCGTCCTTCAGTTTGCCCTCGCCCGCCTTGCACACCCGGCATTCGCCGCGCAGCCGCCGCCCGACCCGGCCCAGCTTGCCGCCGGCCACCTCACTGACCTTGACCTTCTCCCGGGCCCGGTCGAACAGTTCGGACAGGTCGCTCATGCCGCGATGTCCAGCAGGCTGGGCTGGACGGCCGCGGCGGGGGCCACGTCATCGAGCAAGCTCAGGCAATCCCCCAGATAGAGCGTGCAGCCGCCGATGATCTCGCGGCGGCCTGTCACTGCGTCACCGCCTTCCACGGGCGCAGGGCGGCCTTGATCTCTTCCAGGTCCGACGCCAGCAGGCCGAACACCTCATCGGCGCATCCCGCGCGAACCCGGTTCGCCGGCACGATCAGCCACGGCCGCGCCAGGCTGCTGGTCTCATAGACCCGGCCCACCCCTATGGCGCGCCCGTCCAGATCGCGCACCATCGCCACATATCCGTCCGCGTCCACGGCCGCGACCGACAGAACCAGCCAGCCGTCATCGGCCCTGGACCAGGCCACGATCAGGTCGCCATGAACCGCCTGATGACGGTTCAGGAAGGCGCGGATCGGAAACGGGACGACGGTCATCACCCGGCGCGCCTCGGCCCGCCAGCCGTTCCGCCAGGGCGTCCATCGTCTTGGCGGCCTCGCTCAACAGCCGGTCGGCCGTCGCCGTCAGTTCGGCGCGCAGGGCCTGAATCTCGGCGTTCCAGGCCGTGGCCGCTTCGCTCACATCGGGGCCGAACCCCAGGGCGTCGCGCATCTGGCTGACCCAGGCGAACGGCACGTTCAGGGCCTCGGCCACCGATCGGTCGCTATGGGCCCCGGACCAGCACCCCTGGTCCTCCAGATAATGGGCGAACAGTTCCTCGCGGATTCGACGCTTGTCGTCCGGCGTGGGCTGGCGGGGCGGCTCGGCGGCCATCGGCGGCTCCTTGATCGTCTCGGGTTTGGCGGCCTTGCGCCGCTGGCATTCGGGGCACACGCCCCCGGCGGGCTTCACCCGGGCCCAGCCCTGGCGGCGGAACGCCCGCTCCACCATTTCGCCGGGCATGCCCTGCCGGGTCCTGTCCCGCAGGCGGCCCTCGGCCCCGCACCGGCACGCGACCAGGCGGTAACGGACCCCCTGGCCCTCTTCGACTTCGGTGATGGCGCGATAGGTTCCCGACATGGCGGTCCCGCCCCGGCGCGCGAACGCGCCGGGGCGACCTTCCTCACATGCGGCCGAAGAAGGCGCGGCGGCCGGTGGCGCTGGCCACCTCGTCCACCACCTCCTTGAACACCGCCTGGCGCACGTGTTCGCGGTTGTGCAGCTTGATACCCAGCAGCAGCCCCGCGCCCTCTTCCAGACGCCAGCGCAGGAAGGCGCCGATGGCGTAGGTCCGCCCGCCGAAATAGACGGGGATGCGCAGCATGAACTTCGTCGGAATCTCCACCCCGCCCTTGGTGGTCGCGGCCGAGGTTTCGTCCGTGTATTCGAACGTCTCATTGTCCGACGCCGTGCGCACGGCCTTGGTGAAATTCACCTTGCGGCGCGCCTGAAGGTCGCGGCACGTCTCCAGCAGGTCGGCCGCGTCCGGGGCCTCGATATCGACGGCGTTCTCTTCCAGGAACCGGGCGAACTCCAGCTGGCCCATCAACTGCCCGTCGATGGCGGTCCAGGTCTCCCACTCCACCGATTTCGGCAGGGTCAGGGTCGCCGTATGGGCCACCCGGCCCGCCTCGGCCGGGTCGTGATAATCCAGGGCCCCGACGATCCGGTCATGGGCGATGTCGGCGAACAGCACCGTGCCGTCGCCATCGAACCGGTCCAGATAGTCGATCAGGCTGGCGGACGTCTGGATGGTGACCGCCTGGGCCACCCAGAGCGGCGCCGGGGCCAGCTGCCCCCCCTTCTCCGACACATCGTAATGCGACGCCCCGCCGCCTTCGGCCGGCAGGATCAGCAGCTCACGACCGCTTTCGGTCTTCAGGATTGCGGGGGTCACGACCCCCCGCCGGGCCAGGTCGGCCACGGCGTCGGCGTTGGTCCTGTCGGTCATGGACAGGGTCTCCTCTGTTCAAACGTGGCTGGTGTGTCGCGCCCGCGCGCCACGGGGCGGGCGCGCGTCGATCAGTCCCCGACCGCCTTGGGCCGGGCCGGGCGTTCGGTGTCCTCGAACAGGCGCGTCTGCTCCGGATCGTCCCGCACCAGGTCGCCATCCGCGTTCGAGAAGAACACCGCGTCGGGCATGTCGGGGCGGGGCACGTCCGTGCTGATCGCCGCGCTCAGGGTCTTTTCCCAGCCGCCGTCCTTCGACGGCTTGACCTTGATCTTCAGGGTGACCGAACCGGCCTTGTTGGTCGCGTCGACCGCCTTGACCACTTCATGCAGGGCTTCGGTGGCGTCCTCGACGATCCGGCCCTTGCGCATCTCGCGCAGGACATCGGTGATGGGCCTCATGGGTGTCTCTCCTGTGGATGTTGAGGCGGGGAAAAATCAGTGGCCAGGACGGCCCTCAGACGGGCCGCGCCATCGGCCGACAGCCGGTAGCCCTGGCCCCAGACGTTGCGGATGCCCGCATCCAGTCCGCGCGCCGTCAGGCGTCGGCGGACCTGATGCATCTGGACCAGAATCGCGCGGCGCGGGTCCGCCAGCTCATCGCGACGGCCCAGACCCGGCAGGGCTCGGCTGGCCTCGTGCAGGGCTTCGAACGTCACGACCCTGCCGGCCCGTTCAGCCAGCAGCCGCGTCATCATCGCCTGACCGGGCGCCAGGGCCCGCGCCGCCTCGACCGGCGTCCGACCCACCAGGGCCCACAGCGCCCGGTCCACGTCCACCGGCTCCGCCTGCAGGGCGCGCGCGATCGGGGCCAGACCATGCCCCTGCTCGCGCCAGGCGCGCAGGGTTGCCAACAGGCTGGGGGTCCAGACCATGCGGATGCGGACGGTCACGCAGTCCTCGTCCTGGCCCTTGATGGCGCGGAACCACGGCCCGCTGACGACAGGCGCCTTGGCCACCACCTCCAGGGCGATGATCTGGCGCACGGTCGGCATGTCGGCCGCCGCCGGGGATTGCAGGACCGACACCCGCTGGTGCGACACGCCCAATTCCACGCCCGCCGCCTCGACCCCGCCGACCGCTTTCACCAGCTGCCGGAACAGGGCCTTGATCTCACCATCCGTCAGGCCCCGGCTCATTGCACGGCCCCGGCTTTTGCACCGGCGCCGTCGTCGGCCGGTTCGGGCAGGGTGGGGATATGACGTTCGTCAACCGACAGCCCATGCGCCGCCCTGTCCGCCGCGATCCATTCGCGGACGCGCATCGCCTTGCCCACCGTGATCTGCCCGCCGGCCTTGAGGCGCTCGACCAGCTTCCCGTCGTTCACGGCCATACGGCCCAGCGTCGAAGACGCGAGGGGAACGCCTGCGGTGGCGCGCGCCAGCAAGTGTTGTTCGATCTCGGTGATAAGGGCGTCCAGCATGAGGCGGGACGATGATGGGCGTTCGCCCATTCGTCAAGTGGGCATCAGCCCATTTTACCGCCATCGCGCTGCGGGCGGATAAGGGCGCATGAGTCTCACCCTGATCAAGCGGCGCATTCAGGAACGTCTGGACGCCACGGGCTTGGACATGAAGTCCGCTTCCCTTGAGGCTGGGCTGGGCGAAACCTTCGTTCGCGACATCCTCAAGCGCGATCGGGAACCTTCGGCCAGCAAGCTCCAGGACCTGTCACGCATCCTCGGATGCACCGTGGCCTATCTCGTGGGCGAGACCGACATCCTGGACGAAGACACCGCGCGTTCGGCGGGCGATCTCGTTACGGTGAACGAACACGATGTCCGCCTGTCGGCCGGGCCAGGCGCATTGTTCGATGAAGAGAGCGCCGTGGGCGTTTGGCGGTTTTCACGCGCCTACCTGGTGAACGAGCTTCGCCTCTCCCCCGCCTCCCTGGCCGTCGTGCAGGTCGAGGGCGACTCGATGGAACCCACCCTGCGGTCGGGCGATCGGGTATTGATCGATCATGCCGACCGCAACCCGGCCAAGCCGGGAATATACGCCATATGGGACAGTGACGCGACTGTGGTGAAGCGGCTCGAACTGGTCCCTTACAGCGACCCCACCGAACTTGTGCTGATCTCCGACAACAAGAACCACAACCAGTATAGGGTGCTGGCCGAACTGGTGAACGTCATCGGCCGCGTCGTCTGGTACGCGCGCAGGGTTTAATTCCGCTCGAAAATGCGAACCCGGTTCGCCCGCGTCGTTGGTGATGACGGTTTGACGCCTCAATAATGGGCGGTTGCCCATTTTCTTGATTGACAGAGTGGGCGATTGCCCATCATTGTCGGCTCGTCCGCACCGGATGGGCCTTCCCTTGCCCCCCCCAGCACCCCCGGGCCCGCCGGCGATCCGCGCCGGTCCCGGTGCGGACACCCCTTTCGGAGGTGTCCTCATGGCCGCGACCATCCTGAACTTTCCCCACGCCGCCCCCAGCGTGGATGACGCCGTCACCGACCTGCTGCTGGCGCTGGACCATGCGCCCTGGGTCGAACCGCGCGTCTGGGTGTCCCGCGACCTGCGGGGTCACACCAGCGTCGGCGTCATCGCCGCCGGGTTCCGGGGCCTGCTCACCCCGCCCCAGGCGCGGCGCGCGGCCCTGTGCCTGCGTCGCGACCCGCCCGGCCCCGGCGCCGCCCTGGACGCCCAACGGCTGGAACAGGCGGCGGATGAAGCCGATCGCGGCGCCGCCGTGTGGCCCGCGCCGCGTCAACACGTCACCGGCCGCAACATCGTCCTGGCCCTGGGCCTGCTTCTGATCGTCGTCCTGATCCTGCGGGCCGCGTCGTGAGCGGCGAACCCGGTTCGCCACTGCTGGCGCCCGCCGATGGCGGTCAGCCCATCGAACGTTTCGCCCATGTGGATGAGCTGGCGGACCGTCTCCACCACCTGCGCCAGGGCCGGGGACTGTCCTGCACCCCGGGCGCCGCCACCCTGGACGGCGGCGACTACTTCCCCGGCGTCCTGGTCTGGGTCGCCCCGACCCGGGGCGCCGATCCGGCCGCCGCCCGCTTCCTCGCCTTCGCCGCCGGCCCTGGGGCCCACGCCCCCGCCGCCCTGCTGGCCGCCCTGGCCCGCACCCGACCCTCGCCATCCCGAAAGGCCGCCTGATGGACCAGACCCCCCACCCCGATAAGGCCTACGCATTCCAGAATGTGTCCGCCCTGGTGGGCGTGGCGCGCGAACCGGGCATCGGCCTGACCGCCCTTGCCGACGTCCTGGGCCGGGACAAGTCGAACCTGGCCGAGACCCTCGGCCGGCTGGCGGACAACGGATTCCTGACCCGCGATCCATGGGCCGTCACCCCTGCCGGCCACGCCATCATCGCGGCGGCCCAGGTGGCCGAAGGCCAGGTCGAGGCCCAGACGGGCGTCCAGGCCGAGGGCCAGATCATCCTGCGGCACGACCAGATCTACGCCGACTCGGACAACGCGCGCCGCGACTGGGACAGTGAGGAAGCCCAGGCCGACCTCCTGGCCCTGGCGGCCGACATAGCCGCCAACGGCCTGCTTCAGAACCTGGTCGTCCGCTTGCTCAATGGCGGCGGCGATCAAGGCCCCTATGTCCTTGTCGGCGGCGAACGCCGCTGGCGCGCCATCGGTGAACTGATCGCGGCGGGTGACTGGCCCGCCGACCGGGCCATCCCCTGCCGCCTGCTGGACGCCGACGAGGTGGGGGTCCGCCTCGCAGCCCTGGCCGAAAACCTCCAGCGCCGGAACCTGAACCCGATCGAGGAAGCCACGGCCTATCGCGGCCTGCGCGACGCCGGCCTGACCACGGACCAGATCGCCGAACGGGTCAGCCTGACCCAGCGCCACGTCCAGATGCGGCTGCAACTGCTGGACTGCCTCAGTGACGCCGATCAGGCCCGCATGACCCTGCCGCGCGACGACCCCAAATTCCTCTCCGTCCGCGACGCCCGCCAGCTGGTCCAGGCCGCCGAGACCAAGCGCAAGGCCCTGGAAAAGGCCATGGCCGAATTCACTCCGCGCCAGCGGCTGATTCTCGCGGAACTGCGCGCGGCGGCGAACGGCGGCGACCTGTATCAACCCATCCAGATCGACGGGGACGCGGCGGCCCAGGACCCGGACGCCCAGGCCCTGGAAAAGGCCGGGGCCATCACCCTGCCCACCACGGTTGACGACCAGGGGCGCGCCACAGCCCGCTGTGAACACCGCGGCTGGGATCTGGCCCAGACCCTGTTCCCTGAAGGCGCCGCCGCCGGGGCGACCGAACTGCGCGACCAGCTGGGCCTGCGCGAACCCGAGGAAGGCCGCTGGTCCATTCCCTGGCTCAACGGCCCCTTCGCCATCTCTCCCGAATTGCAGGCCCGCCTCGACGCCCGCAACGCCGAGCGTGAGGAATCCATGGCCCGCGGCCGCGCCCTGGAGGACGAACGCGACGCCGCCCGCCGGGCCCAGCACGACGCCTGGACCCGGGCGCGCGAACAGGCGGCGGCCGAACGTGCGCTCCAGGCCGAACACCCGACCGTGCGCCCATCCACCGATCGCATCGCGGCCATCGCCGCCCTGGCCGAACACCCCCTGCCGTGGACGCCGACTCCGAACGGCTGGATGGTCGACGCGGACGGTGGCCATATGTTCCGCGTCGCGACCTATGCCGGCGCCGACGATCAGGACCTGGCCCTGGCGGACCTCATCGCCCTGGCGGTCAACGCGGCGGCCGAACAGGCCACCCCGGCCGAACCGCCCCTGCCGGTGGCCGACCGGCCGCTGGACCGCGACGCCTTCCTGGCGGTCATGGCCCAGACCATCGCCGACTATGGCGACGACGACCGGGCCGCCCTGAACGGCGCCGACGCCCCGGCCATCCTGACCGCCCACCTGGCGGACATCGACGCCGACTTCGGCGACCCCGAACACGGATGGACCGCGCGCCACGCGGCCGAGGTCGTCCACGCCTATCCGCCGTCCGATGAAGACGACGACCCGGACGCCGCGTCCGATTCCGACGACGCGGAAGGAGACGACGCCTGATGTCCGGCTACATCGATGTCGCCACAATCGAAACGAAGCGGTGGCCCGCCAGCGTCTTCGTGGCGCACGCCCGCGAAACCATCGGCGCATTCCACATCGGCGGCGCAACACCGCCCTTCGACCTGTGGTCTGTGGCTGTCCATTCCGTCGCGCCCGGCGTCAAAATCCACGGGGTGATCGTCGGCGTCGAAGCTGCGCGAAATGGCTGGCGCTTCCGCTTCCTCAGTTTCGATCGGCGCGGCGAACCGCACGTGCAGGTTCTGCCCGGGTCGCACCTTCAGCGCCCCGACCAGGACGACGCCTGATGCGCCGCCCCTTCATCGAAGCCGCGCCCCTGCTGGCGGCCCACGGCCGTCGCTTTCTCCCGCTCACCTTCCGGAAAGGCCCCGTCATGGCCGATGACGTGCGTTTCGCCCTGATCCCGCGCCTGTGTCCCGCGACCCAGCGCCTGGACCCGGCCGTCAAACCCCTGATCTTCGCCGACGCGGACCAGCTGGCCCGCGCCATCCAGCGACGGCGCGACCTGCGCGCCATCGACATGGTCGACGTCGAGGACATTCAACTGCCCGACCGCGCCGGCCCCACCCGCGCGGTCGAGGTCTGGGCCCTGGACGCCGGCAACGATCGCGACGGCCTCATCGGCTACGCCTATCTGGACGGCCGAGGCCAGGACGCCCTGCGCGCCGCCCTGGCCCGCAACCCCGCCGTCCCCACCCCGGCCGAAAGGGCGGCGTAATGAACCCGGTTCGCCCCGACGCTGCGCGCGCACCGAATCTGGCCCAGCAGATCGACCAGCGCCACAGCCACATCCGCACCCTGGATCGGCTGGGCCGCCTGTCTCCCATGGAGCGCTGGGCTTTCGACCTCGCTCCGCTGCCGGCCGCCACCGACACCAACGGAGAGGGCCACCCCCATGACTGAAGCCCCTGAAGCCCCCGCCGTGAGCGGCGATCTGTCCGAACTGCGCGCGCTGGCTCAGGGGGCGACGCCGGGGCCTTGGGAGGCGCATCGCTACGACGAAGGCGACTGCTGGCACATCAAATACAATGATCGCGGAAACTGGTTGGCTGAGGTTTACACCGACGATCCCGGCGATGGTAACGACGCCGCCTTCATCGCCGCTGCCAACCCCGCCCGTATCATCTCCCTCCTAGACGCCCTCCAGGCCCAAACGGAGAGGGCCGACAAGGCGGTGGGGGCGAGCCGCTTAGACGGCGCAGTGATCGAGGCTGCGATTGAGTTCGCATGGCCTGACATCATGGCCGGAGGGTCATGCGGGTTCGACGCTTTGGATGAAGCGGTCTCGGCCTTTCAACTGGCGACCGGCGCCGCTTCCGAGGCGGGAGAGCAAGCCGAGGCCATCGCCCGCGCCGCCCTAACCACGACAGGGGAGGAAGGGGCGTGAGGGAGGAAATCGCCAGACAGGCCCTCGAAACGTGGGGGCATTCCGCTCAAATCGACATGGTGATCGAGGAGTGCTCCGAACTGATCCTCGCCCTTCAGCACTGGAAGCGCGGTCGCGTCCGGTCTGACGCCGTGGCGAGTGAGGTCGCCGACGTGTCAATCATGCTCTCACAGGCGCGGATCATTTTCGGCTCCGAAGATGTGGACCGGGCGAGAGATCAGAAGATCGCCCGCCTAGTCGGACGCCTAGATGCGGCGGCTCTGAAATCAAAGGAACACCCCCATGACCACTAACCCCACCCGCCCGGCGGAGACCGTCGTCGTGCCGAGGGAGGCCATCGCGCGGATCATCGACCCCGATGCCTGGCACTTCTACGACCGGCACATCAATACGCCGTCGATGGGCGCGGAGTGTAGGTTTGAGGTCAGGGTCTCGCTCGACAGAGCCGACGCCATCCTCGCCCTGGCCGACCGCGCCCTCGCCACCCGCGAGGACGCGCAGCCGGTGGCGTGGCGCTGGCGCTGGAGGTCAGTTGGCCATGGTGTTCCCAACGACTGGCGTTACGGCGCGCCTTCGCATCCAAATCAAGAGGTCCAACCCCTCTACACACACCCCTCTCCCGACGCGCTGCGGGTCGCGAGGGAGGCGCTGGCCAGCGCCGTGTGGGCGCTGGGCTCGTTCGGTCAACTGGCGGCTGATGAGCCCGGCGGCAACACCGAGGGCCTAAACGATGAGGTCGTGGTCAGGATGCGCTTTCCTGACCCCGAATACGATGGCGAGGAAACCGCCCTTGGCGATCTATTCATTCGCGCCTTCCGGAAAGCCCGAGACGCTGAGGCCACCTGCCGCGCCGCCCTGACCGCCCTTTCAGCCTCGGAAGCGGAGGGCTGAGGGATGGCGTATCTCACCACATGCGACGGCGGCTGCGGGGCCATCAGCCCCGATCCGAAAACCCGGCTGCACGTCGCGAACAGGTGGTTCGTAGTGAGGGCCGGTTACCGGCATGAGGGTTTTGCTCGCCAGGACGAACGCGACGACAAGCTGTTCTGCAAGGCCTGCGCCCAGCGCGTCATTGCGGCCCTCCAACCCGAGGGAGGGCGGTAGGATGGGTGTTCAGTGGATCAGAAGCGAAATCCAGTGTGACGACTGCGGCTCACGGTTCCAGGTGGAACACGATGCCGCCTATCGACCGCCCGCCGGTTGGGCGCTGTGGGACGTATCGGAGGACGCCGTGCGAGGCGGCTACGTGCACGGCCTGTCCATATTTGACGGCTCGTGCAGCGTCCAGGACGGCCGGATGCTTTGCATCCCGTGCACCAGAGCGGCGGACGCCACCTCCTCAGATACGGAGGGCGGAGCATGACTCAGAACCTCGAACCCCAACCGCTATCTGACGACTGGGACGACGACCACGGCGTCATCTGCCCCCACTGCATGGGCGACGGATCCGTGGACTGCAACTGCGGCGGCGACCTGTGCGTCTGTGAAAACTACGGTGAACGCGACTGCCCTCTCTGTTTTGGCGGGGGCGCGGTGACCGAGGCCCGCGAGCAGCAGTACCTCGAAAGCCGTCGGCAGGCGGCCGAGGCGATGAAGCGGGTGTGGGGCGCCGGCCATGACTGACGCCCCGCCGACGGCCGCCGCCCGCCTGTCGTCAATGGCCGAGCTGATAGAACAAGGCTACGATCCCACCCCGGCCTTCATGCAGGCCTATGGCCCCGCGCCGGATCAATCCTGGAACGACAAGCTGCTTCGGTTCGCCGAGGACCTCAAAGCTGCCGGGATGCTGGCGGGGACAGACGCTATCGAAAGCGCGGTGAATGCCGCCCTGGACCGTGCGGCTGAGGCCGTCGCGGACCACCAGCGCGAGGGCCGGGAATGGGTCAAGGACTCGCTCTGGGACGACATCACGCGACAGGCCGCCGGGCGCATCCGCGCGCTCAAGCTCCCCGCCCCGCCCGCTGACGGAGGGGCGTGATGCTCCCCATCCGCATCGCCGGCGCGACCCGCAACCTGGGCGCACCCGCCGACTGGGACCCGGACACCTCCGGCCCCTGTTTGCACCTGCCGATCCGCGACGAGGTGGTCGAGGGGCTCCCCTACATGACCAGCCGCTGGGAACCCACGCCCGACGAACTGGCCGCGCTGATCGCCGGACGGCCGGTCGAACTTCGCATCATCGGCACGACCCATCCGGTCGTCAGCCTGATCGTGGCGGGCGACTGACCCATGTCCCGTGCCACCGGCCCCACCCGCGCGGCTCAACAGCGCTCGATCGAGGCCCTCAAGGCCGCCGGGTGCGAAATCGCACGCGTCGTGGTGCGCGCCGGCGGGGACGTGGTGATCTTGACGACCGCCGACGCCGAGGCCCAGGAAGTCCAGGCCGGTTCGGCGCTGGATCAATGGCGGGAGAAGAGGCATGGCCCGCGTGCGGCTCAAGGGACTTAACCAGGTCTCCAAACGCTTGGCGGACGGCCGCCGCGTCACCTATTGGTACGCCTGGAAAGGCGGCCCCCGTCTCCCCGGCGCGCCCGGTTCGCCCGCGTTCATGGCCGCCTACAATGATGCTGTGGGCCAGCGTCGCGCGCCGTCCACCGACGACCTGGCCGCCCTGGTCGCCCTCTATCGATCCTCACCTGAGTTTCAGGGCCTGGGCGCATCCACCCGCGCCGAATGGAATCGATGGCTGGACCGCATCGCCGATCGCGACGGCGACGAACTCGCCATCGGCGGACTGCCCTACCCGGCCCTGGATGATCGCCGGGTCCGCGCCGATATCCTGGCCTGGCGCGACCAGTGGGCCGACCGGCCCCGCTCGGCCGACTACGCCATCCAGGTGCTGGGCCGCGTGCTGGCCTGGGGTCTGGACCGGGGCCTGCTGGCCCTCAACGCCGCCGCCGGCATCGGCCAACTGTACACCAGCAACCGCGCCGATCAGGTCTGGACGGCGAACGAGATCGCCCGCGTCACCGCCGCCGCCAAATCACCCGAGGTGGGCTACATCATTCGGCTGGCCTGTCTCACCGGCCTGCGCCGCGACGACCTGGCGGGCCTGATGTGGTCGCACGTGGGCCAGCTGGCCATCGTCAAACCGACGGGCAAGAGCCGTGGCCGCAAGGTGGCCACTATCCCGCTGCTGGACGAAACCTTGGCCCTCCTGGACGAGATCCGCGCCCAGCAGGTCAAACGCCACGCCGAACTGTGCGCCGTCGCCGCGCGCAAGAATCGGCCCGCGCCGCCTGCGCCGCTCACGGTCCTGACGAACACGCGCGGCCGGCCCTGGACCGTCAACGGGCTGGAGCATCAGATCATTGACGCCAAGGCCGCCGCGTCGCCGCCGGTCAGCAAACACCTGCACGATGCGCGCGGCACGTTCGCCACCTACCTGCGCCAAGGCGGGCTCACGGCCCCCGAAATCGCCGACGTGCTGGGCTGGGAGGAAAAGCGGGTTGAACGCCTGCTGGCCACCTACGTCGATCGCGACTCGATCGTGATGGACCTGGCCCAGCGGCTTCGCCGGAACAAATCCGGGACACAAACTCCCAACTGACGCCCAACTACGTCTCGCGACCGCCCTCCGGGGAGCCCTAAGCGCTTGAAATCATTGGAGCGGGTGGGGGGAATCGAACCCCCGACATTCAGCTTGGGAAGCTGGAACCATCTTATTAATATCAACGGCCTACTGCCCAACCGTGGACGATCCGCTTCATTCCGCATCAATAGGTTATGGCGGTTTTCCCAACTGCGCGCGGGAGAACAGAGTTAGAACATTCCGCTTGCTCGCGAACCGGGTTCGCGCCTAGATCGCCACCGGATCGGCCATCTCAGCGTGCGAGAGAATGTCCCTCTACTGCCTCCCCAGCAGCCAGCCGAAAACCGCCCGGACGGCCTACCGGCTCAGGGCGCACCTGATGATCCAGTGCCTCTCGGCCCACTGCGCGCACCAGACCCAGATCGGCCCTAAAGAACTGATCGACCTGGGGCACGGCGACGTGCACCTGGATTACGCGGCCCGGCGGATGAAATGCACCCGGTGCGGGCACCTGGGGGCCAAGGTCGAGATCCACGTCTGAGGCCGCTACTGGCGCACCCTGATCCCGGCCGGATCATCCCACCACTCCAGCCCCTGGGCGGCGTAATAGGCGGTCAGGCGGCCCCAGGTTTTGTCGGTCACCCGCTCGCCAGATTCCGCCAGCTTGAGCGTGCGGGGGCTGACCCCGGCGGCGTCGGCCACCTGGGTCTGGTCCAGGGCCAGCCAGGCGCGCATGGCGCGGAGGATCGGGGCGCGGTCAATGGTCATGCCCCGACCATAGCCATAAAATAGTATCCCGCAAGTGCATTTTCTTGTTGCGTGGCCGGATAGCCGTGCTATGTATGGGTCATCGGATCACACCGATGCGGGCGCCTCGCCAGACAGGGGCAGGAGAGACGAAATGATCGAACTGATCGGCAGCGAAAAACAAATCGCCTGGGCCTCCGAGATCCGCCAGCAGATGCAGCCCATCGTCGCGGACATGCTGCGCATCGCAAACCGCGCCGAGGCTCAAGGCCTGGCCTATCTGGCGGAAACGATCATCGAATGCCACGCGCTGCTGACCACGACCGCTTCGGCTAGCGAGTGGATCGACCTGCGGATGCTCCCGGCCACCACCGGGTTCAGCGTGAAGGCCGAGCCCAAAGAGGACCAGACCTCCGCCGTGATGGATTTGGTGAGCAAATACTGCGGCGCGGACCTGCGCGGCCGCGAGGGGTTCCGCCTCCGCGCCGATATCGAAAACTACCGCTCCTGGGACGACGAAGACGAGGCCTGATCGTGAGCGGCGCTGGCCTCACCCGCGATCCGCCCCCGCCCGTCCGCGCCGGTCGCGGCGGGGATGGGCCTCTACCGACCCCGATCCGCATCGGCCTCCACGCCGACGCCCGCGACTACCGCGACGGCGTTTGGTTCGACGTCACGTCCGCAGAGGATTTTCGGCACAAGCTGGGCCTCGCCTGGCAGGTCTGGCGCGAGCGTTATCACAGCCCGCCGATCAAACCGCCCCGGAAACGCGACACCCCGGCCCTGGACTACACCCGCCAGGGCGACCCGCACCCATACCGGGTCCGCGACCTGCGGCGCGCCGACCCGGGCGACGGTAGAATCTACGTCGAGGTGATGATCATCTGCCTGGACCCGCGCGTGATCGCACGACACAGGTTGTGGTGGAAACCTGACTATGCGCGCTACGGCGTCAGTAAAAGCGGCGCCTACCTGTTTCTCAATATTGAAGAAGGTGCGGCCGCGTCGTCTGAAATGTGGACGCGGGTGCGCAGGGCGAACGAGATCGCACTACAGTGGGGTCTGTTTTTCGCCGGCCTGCGCCTGGCGATCGGCGAAATGCTGGAGCCGGACGGCGACGGACCCTACCTGCCCCCGGCCCCGCACCTCCCCAGCTCGGACGAGATCCACAACACGCCACGCCATTTCGGCCGCGACTACAGTTGGCCCGGCTGGAACATGGCGCTCGCGCGGACTGATCTGATCTGGTGGCCGGTCTGGTCCACGCCGCCGCAGCCGGGACCCGGCCACCCCAACCACCAGCCCTCGCCCGAACGAAATCCGCGCGCGCGCAGACAGCGGCGGCCTGCGCCGATCGATCCGATCTCGATCCCGGCCCCACCCGGCGTAGCTGTTTCGGTCAGCGGGGATGGGGTTTTCCTGACCTATCCGTTCGATGCGGCGCTGAATGCCGCAGTCAAATCGGCGGGCGGCCGCTGGAGCGCCGATGGGCGCGCCTGGTACGTCGGCCGTAAAAACCTGCCCCGCCTGCGCGCCGTATTCGAGAGCCTGAAATCGTGACCTACCTCCACCACGTCACCGTCGATACCGGCCACGTCCGCCACGCGCACCTGACCGACGTCCCCGCCCCGGTGCGCGACGCGCTGACGCCCGTGATCCGCGCCGCGATCGAGGGCGGCCGCCACCCGATCCCAGGGCTGGAACGGTTCGCCGTGTCGATCGACGCCGGCGGCCGCGCGTCCATGACGGCCACCCTCTGGCGCGGCGACCAGGCCCTGGTGACGTTCGCGGTTTGCCGGAAAAGCCGGGCCGGCCCCGGCGCCTGGCGCGCCATCGTGCCCGACGACCTACGCGGCGTTCTGAACGCCACGCCGCCGCCGGCCCCGTGGCTGGCGGTGCGGTTCGAGCCCGGCCTGGCCCTCCTGCCGCCCGACGACGTGATGCTGATGGCCAACGTGGAACTGGCGGTGGCCGTCGCCTGGCTCGGCCTGCGCGACGACGCCTGAACGCAAAGGCCCCGGCGATCGCCGGGGCCTGCTATTCATCCCCGCGTGGGCGGGGAACGGCAGTCACTCACCAACTACAAGACGGTTCATTCCCGCGAAGCAGGAATCGTATTTCAAATCTCACGCCAAACAGGATCCGTCAACGCCCCCCTTATAGTGGTTACCAGGAGACCCCGTTGTAGTGGTTACCAGGGCCGCCACCACGGCCGCTGAACCTCCCGCACCGCCGCCGCGTCCCGCGCCTCGCACGCGGTGACGATGGCCAGCGCATCCGACGTCCGGCCGTTGGCGCGGTCCAGCTGGCCCACCGCCTGGTCGGCATAGGCGATCCAGTCGCCGGCCGTGTCCCCCGCCGGCAGGGCCGGGGCCGGAACCCCGACCCGCCAGCTATCGGGGACGAGGCTGGAACAGTTCGCGGCAGGCAGGATCGCCACGGGTCGCGTCGCGCAGGCAGAGAGCGCGACGACCGGCGTCAGTGACAGCAGGATCAAGGCGCTGATCGGCGCCCGGCGCGGATTGGATCGCATCGGTGTTCCTCCGGTTCAGATTGTCGATGGCCGCGTCGCGGGCCTCGGCGCCGTCGCGGATCAGGCCGGCGTCGCGCGCCGCCTGGGTGCGGGCCTCGGTCAGGCCGGCGGCGATCTCGGCCGCCTGATGCGCCCGCTGTGCGTCCCGCCGCGCATCGCGCGCGCAGGTGGCCAACAGGGCGATGATGCAGACGACGGCCAGCACGACGGCCCAGCCGGTCGGGCTCAGCAGGCGACGAATCCGGTTCGCAAGGTCCAGGGCGCCGGTCATCGGGCCAGCTCATAGTGAGGGCCGTCCAGGAAGGCCGACTTTCCGACCCGGCGTCGCGCGGCGGCATAGGCCTCCACCGCCGCGCGCATCGCGCCGGGCGTGCCCGGTTTGATGGCTGACAACGGCCCCCAGGTCCCGCCCCAGCGGATCGGCACATCCAACTCGGCCGAGGCGTGCCAGACGGCCGCCGCGATGGGATAGATCGCATCCCACTCCCACCGCATCTTGCCGTTGACGAACGGCACCAGGTCGACCGCGTGGCCGAACCCATCCGACTGGGGCCGGTGTTTGGAGTTCAGGGTCTTCGACGCCCCCGACGCCACCAGCCGCTTTTGCTCCTCCAGGGTCCGCAATCCGTCGTGGACGCTGAAATCCTGGGTGGTGATCTGGATGGCCCGCTCCGTCACCCGCACAAGGTCGGGGTGCACGCCCTTCAGTTCGGCGCGCGATCGCGCGCCCAGGACAAAGGTCATGGGTCGTCTCCTTGGGTTGTGTTGATTTCCGGGATCGCGTCCGGCGTCGGCTAGGGCGCGGAGCGCCGCCGCACCCGCGCCACCCAGCCGCGCCAGTCGATCCGCACCCGGCCGTCCTGCGCCCCGTCCAGGGCGTCTGCCGTCCGCCAGATCGCCCGGCCATGGGTGGCCAACAGGCTGGCCAGAATCCCGGTGACGAACAGCAGGTCGCCCGCGCCGGGCGGATGGCCCAGGAACCGCGCCGGGCCGGCCCACACCAGGCCGGCCGTCATCGCGCACAGGCCGACCCTCTGGCTGGCGCTCAACCGCTCGCCCCAGCCCATCATCAACACCACCACCACGGCCGCGATCAGGGCTGCGACCAGGCCCGACAGGACGGCGATCATCGGCCCGCTCCGTCCGGGTCGCGCGCGCCGCCGGTGATGATGACGCCGCCGATCTGCACCCGCACCAGGGACAGCGGGTCCTTGCTGTATTTGGCCAGGGCCTGCATCAGGCCCGACAGGATGGTCATGCCGAAGGCGCCGCAGCCAAAGCCGATCACCGGCGCCAGGGAGGCCGGCGCATCACCCCAGGGCCAAACGGCCGTGATGATGTCCACCACGAAGGGCGCGACGAACAGGGCCATGAGCAGGCCCGCCCCGGCGCTGAGCACCTTGCCCCGAATGGTCAGGCGCTCGCCAAACGCCATGGACAACATGGCGCCGCCCATCACGGGCGCATAGGGCGCCAGGTGACGGACAGCCTCGGCCAGCCCGCCGGTCGGCGTGGGTGTGTCGGCCATGCGGCCCTCCCTTCAGATGATGATGACGCGCACGGCGTGCGCGAACCCGGTTCGCGTCAGGCGGGCCAGCCGGCCGTGATGTCGATGGCCAGGACAGCCGCACCGTCCTCGGCCGCCAGGATCGCGGCCGTCAGGGCCTGCTTGCGGTCGAACAGGGCCTGGATATACGCGCGGATGGCCACGCCGTAGGCGATCAAGTCGGTCAGGTCCCAGGACCGAAACGCAGACGGCGATAGCTGCCAGGTCGTCGGGCCATCAGGCGGGACGATTTGGGCCGCCACCACCGCGCCCGTGACCGCCGTCACGGCCGTGTCGGCATAGGCGTCAGGCTCTCCGTCGTAGGGCATCGACTGGGCCTTCATCCACCTCAGGTCAGCGACGGCCGCCAACCGCTCGGCCTTCAGGTCGCTCAGCGTCCGTCCATTGGGCTCCAGCGTCCATTGCTGGACGCCATCGACCGGCGCGATCTCCACCGCTCGCTCATCCCAGGCGACGGGCGGTGGAGGGGATTCGGCGTAGTAGGCGAACCCGTGCGGCTCCAGGTCCGCCGCCGCCAGGTCACGCGGCAGGCTCAGATAGGGCAGGCTGGCCCGGACCTGAGCATCCGTCAGGCCGAAGGCGTTTGTTTCGAGGTTCTGAAAAGGCATGTCACGCGCCTCCGATTGCGGTGAGGTAGGTCGTCAAGGCGTCGTTCAGTGTGGTCAGCTCGCCCGCGCTCAGGTTCGCGCCGATCGAGGCGAACGCCTGATTGTTGTTGGACCCCGCATAGGCGGTTGCAACGTAGAGCGGGATCGTGGCGCCGGGCGTCACGTTGGCCGTGCTGGCCCCGCCGCCATAGTTGGTGGCCCCCCGAAACAGGGAGATGACATTGGCCGCGATTCCGCGCGTCGCGGTGATCAGGTGGCGGCCGGCGAACGCGGAGACCTGGGACACGACCGATGTGGTGGTGACGCCGGCATAGGTGGTGTTGCTACCGCTGGTGGCCAGGAAGGCGACGTTGGCGGCGGGCGGGCCGCCCTGCCGCCAGCCGCCGATATGCGCGGTCGGTAAGACCGAGCCGGACAACGGGCCATAGAAGGCCAGGTGGCCATCGTCCTCCTGATAGTGGGTCAGCGGCAGGCTGGCGAGATACAGCCCCGCCACGTCGTAAGAGCCGCCGAAGAAGTTCCCGCTCCATCCTCGATCCGCCGTGAAGTCTGGAGACACGTAGTAGCCCTCGTATTCCTCGTACGGCGGGACATAGATTTCCTCGACCGTCAGGACGTGGCTGGGATTAACGAGGCACACCCGCGACGCCAACGACGTGCCAGCCGCCAGCAGCCACATGCCATCGCATTTGGCCCTGATCGCTTTGGTGGCGGCGAAGAAGTCGCGCACCAGCCCTTGCCGGGTTGGGTCTGTGATCCCGGCTGCGGCGATATAGGCTTCAGCCGCCGGATCGCCGAGCATGAGCGCGCTGTTCAGTCGTGCGGCCCCCAGCATCAGGCGTACATGGCCCCGGCGGCGGCATAGGCCCACGCCGATCCCGTCCACCACGCCGACAGGGTGACGATCAGCAGCCCGGCCTCGACGGTCGGCGGCGAGCCCCCGGCCCACACCACGCCCGAGGGCCAGGTGATGACAGGCGAGCCGGTGATCTCCAGGCGCAGCAAGCCCGTGACCGTCTGCCCGGCCGTGGGCGAGCCGGGAAGCCCAGTGAAACTGATCGTCGTCGCGGCGCTGATCTCCCCCTCGAAGATCGAACCCTCGGCGATATTGCATTCGCCGTCGTCGTAGCTGCCAGCCATCTCCGAGAAGCCGACCATGTGCAGCGGCTCGGTCAGCGTCCCGCCCTGGAACGGCGTAACCGCTAGGTTAACAGGGAGCCAGTCGTCCACGTCGGTCGGATCGCCCGACCCACCCAGAAGGTAGACCGCACCGTCCTCATCCGCGCGGATCGCGAAATCGCCGGTCTGCGCCTCCAGGGCCAGCATGGCGGTTTCGTCGGCGACCTCGAACGCATCCACCAGTGCGCGCGACGGGATTTGCGAGACCGGGATTTTGCCGCTGACCAGATCAGCCTTGGTGGCCAGCAGGGGGTCAACGTAGGCCTTGGCGTTCTGGCGCACGCGCTCCGATGACCAGACACGCAAGGTGGGCGCGACGCCTGCTTCCGCCTCTGCCTGTCCGATGGTGTTGAGGTTGCCCGTGCCCCATAGCAGATAGTCGTTGGCGCCGATTCGATAACGGAACCCGACGGCGGTGTCATCCCTCCACAATGAGCCAGCCGTACGCCCTGCCGGCGTCGTCCCCGCATTCGGGAGGTCCACCCGGCCATCCGGCTCAAACAGGGCTGAGCGACGCGACGGCAATACTGCGGCGGTCTCAGAGCCAGACCCCATGGCTGGGACTTGGGTCAGACCCCACGGACCCAGCCAGATGTCACTACCACCACCCGAGTAGGTGACCTGCGCCTCAGTGACCGCGACGTGGGTGTAACTCCAGGCATCGCCTACATCGCCGATCCAGATGACGCCCTTGTTGCCGTCATACCCGGCCCGAACGCTGTAGAGCTTGGAACCGCCGGTCTGGATAGACCTGACCATGGACCAGACACCCGGCAGGGCGTTGTTGTAAATATACCCGTAGAACAGCAGCTCGATAGGTCCGGTTGTGCTGGAGTAATCACCGATCATGACCCGGCACGAGAACATGGTGTTCCGGCTTAGCGTATTGAACGAGCCCTCGGGGAGTTCGATCCGGAAGAAGCCAGGTTGCGGTCCACCCCCTATGCTCAACTGCACAGGCCACGGGATATATCGCGCGGACGTGGTGCTGGCCCCACGGTGCAGATCGCGACGCGGGTAGCGAATATCGGTGTCATAGCGCGTCGGGATATCCGCAGAACTCGCCACACCCAGCGCCCGCCCGGCCGTCAGGACGTTGCTGTTCGCGTCGCCCCACAGCGGCACGCGCCCCGCGCCGTGCGTCCCGGGGCCGATGACATCGCCCGAGCCGGCGCCGGCCGGACCCTGGTCGCCGGTATCGCCCTTGTCGCCCTTGTCGCCCTTGTCTCCTTTCGGGCCAGTCGAGCCCTGGGGGCCTTCCGGTCCTTCCGGCCCCACCTCGCCTTGCGGACCTTCCGGCCCTTCAGGGCCAGTCTCTCCTTGAGGGCCCTCCGGGCCGGAATCGCCCTGGTCGCCCTTGTCGCCCTTGTCACCCTTGGGGCCGGGCGGCCCCTGAAGCGGCACACCCTCGCCCCAGCCCTCGGGCGCCTCGGCCTTCGGTCCGTACCAGACCCGGTTCGTCTTATCCCAGGCCACGGCGCCGACCGCGCCGATCACATTGCTGGGCGGGCCATCCGTGGGGATAAAGCCGGTGACGTTGCCGACCAGGCGCGTAGCCTCGCGGAACATCTCGGCCCAATCGCCCTCGGCCACCGCCGACAGCACCGGGGCCATTTCGTCGGCCATCTCAGCGTTGTCGATCGACTCCGCGATGCGGCGAGCGATGATGTCCGCGAGGGTCGCCGACAGGGTTTCGATAGCCATGGTCAGATGTCCCCTTGAGTCAGGCCCAGGTGGCGTCGGGGGCGTACAGCCCCCTTGCCCGTGCGTTGTTGATGGTGGCCGCCGTCGTGGATGCGCCGTCGCGGGCCAGTTGCAGGATCAGCTGGCGCGGGCCGGTCACACCGAAGGACACACGCTGCGGCGGCACGGCCTGGACCTGGACGCCCTCGATCCCGACCGCCTGGCCGCTGGCGATCACCTCGTTGGTGTCCAGGACCAGCCGCCAGTTGACGGCCGGCAGGGTGAAGGGATCGACGGCTGTCAGGGTGGCGTCCCATGACGCCTCGACCATGCCGATCCCGTTGCGGATGTGGAACTGCGCCGTGGTCCCCACCGTCTGCCAGTCCGTCCCCAGGACCACGGCCCCAGAGACGCCGGTGCTAAAAGGGCCGGCTAGCCCAAGACCGTTGAACTGGCCTCCTCCGGGCACCCCAGGCCCCAGGGCGATCACGCCGTTTTCCGCCGTCTCTGACCCGTCCGCCACCGACGACGGGCCGGACCAGAACCGGATGCCCCCGGCCGCCTTCAGCACGGTCTTCTGGCCGTCGCCATGGATTTTGAAGGTCTTGGTGGCGGCGCTGTAGTTGATGCCGCCGCCCGACCCCGACGTGACGTTGAAGTAGTCCGCCAGGAAGTCGATGGCCCCGCTGACGCCGTTGATCCGCATCGCCGTGAGCCGGCCGTTGATGTCGGTCGTCAGGGCTGCATAGGCCTCACCCCCTTGGGCCGTGGACAGCGCCAGCGATGCGGTGGCCGTGGTGGTCCCCAGGGTCGTTTGCGTGGCCAGCAGGGCCGACGAGGTGGCGTAGTTTCCGGCGACCCAGCCCTGTAGCGACAGGGCCGATGCCGCCACCGCGTCCTCGCGCGCCGCCACCGTATCCAGGCCGATGATGGCGTTCGCCGCCGCATCCGTGGCGTAGGATTCCCACTGCCCCTTGGAGACCGACAGCGCGTCCTCGAACTGCGCGCCGGTGACCAGATCCGCGACGGCCGCCGCGATCTCACCTGTCGCCCAGGACTGGATACCTGACGCCGACAGAGAGATGGCGTCGCCCATCGCCGTATAGGTCGCGTAGGCGATCGCCGCGTCCGACCTCAGGTCGTCGGTATAGACCTTGGCCGCGATCAGGGCCTGGGCCGTGGCCTCGCTGTTGTCCTCGTCCGCCGCGATCAGGCGGGTGTTCATCGCCACCAGGGTCTGGTTCGTGCCACCCGGCCCGACGCCTTGCGCCACCGTCTCCTCGCGGATCAGCCCCGTTCGTTCCACCGGGTCGATCTCGAAGGCGATGCCCAGGCGATCCAGCACATCGACCACTTCCCGCCCGCGCTGAAAGTCCTCGCGCAGCAGTGCGTTCGCCGCGTCGATCGCCTGCTGCAACGACCGCTTGGCCGTGTCCTGCAACTCGGCCCAGATGGGATGTTCGGGCGCCAGGTCCGAGGCGATCAGTTGACCCGCTCGATACGGCCCCTTGATGGATCGTGGCGAGACCCCGTCGCTCTCCGACCGATAGGACAACGCCACCCAGTACAGTGCGTCCGGGTCCAGGCCGGATATCGTGATCACCCCGTCCTGCACAGTGACGCTCTGGACCAGGGTCCATGGGCCATCGGCGGACGGTCCAACCTCCACGATCAAGTCCTGCGCCCGCGCATTGTCGATCTCGATCACGATGTCGAAGATCGGCAGGCCCCCGGCCTCGGTCGGGGGGCGGATCACCACCTCCCAGGCGTCCGGATCGGGCGCCAGCAGGTCCGGCCGCGCCGCCAGCGCCGGGGTCGGCGGCGGATGCGGCGTCTGGCCCAGGGCCCACGCCACCTTGCCCGGCGTCTCGGAGACAAACGTCACCCACACCGTGTCCGAACCCGGATCGTATTCGCGCTGGAGACACAGCATCTCCATGCCGTCCAGCAGCAGTTCGGGCTCAACGACCGCGAACACCTCGCCCGGCTGAATGTCCCGGCAATGGGGTTTCAGGGGCCACCGGCCGGCGATGCCCTCACGGCTGTTCGCCAGGTCCAGGGCCGCCAGTTCAGCCGCCTGTTTGGCGCTGGGCGCATAGGGGTAATCGCGTGCGTCCGACCGCACCCGGCCTCGGTCCTCGGCCACATACTCCGGCGCGCTGACCGGGTCCGCCGGCACGATCTGCCACTCGTGCGCTTCGGACAGATACCGGGGCGTCAGGGTGTTCAGCCGGCTCAGGACGTTGGCGGCCGTGTCCAGTTCGATAGGCCCGGCCGTGTCGGCGGCCGAGATAGTCATCACCGGGGCCTTGGCCACGCCACGCGTCACGCACGACACCAGACCCGCCCGCCGGCTGATCACCGCCCCGCCGGCTTGCAGGAAGGCCGCGCGGACCTCGCTCTTGGGTTCGTCCGAGCGGGGATAGGCCGCCACGGTCCAGGCGTTGGCGTCGGCCACGTTGGCCGCCTGGGTGTAGGCGGCCCAGTCAACTCCCTCGGGCCGCACCCCCAGGCCGCCGACCACCTTGCCGTTTTCCCGCAGGCCCAGGCACCAGTTCAGGTCGGCGATGATGGGATTGGTGATGACGGGCCAGGTCGAGCGGTCGCCCCACCGCACCGGGCCCAGGCCGCCCGGCATGGTGCTGTCCAGCCGGTGATCATAGCCCCGGATGCCCTGCATCACGGTGACCGGCGGCGGCTCGCCCTGCGAAAAAGTGCTGAACTTGGAGTCCATCCGCAGCGTCCACAGGAACGCCGCCTTGCCCGACAAGGCGTAGGCCGGACCCCAGCCCGGCAAGGTGTGGCCGCTGATCGCGGCGGGCGACGATAGGGCGGTCTCGGGCTGCTGCCCCAGGCGCCGCTGCATCCACATCTCACCGGCCCAGCGACCCGTGGCCGCTTCGCCCGCGAACGTCACCGGCTCCCGGTCGGCCGTGAACCCCAGGAACCCGCCGATCGGACCCGCGCCCGACAGGATGGTGACGACGCCCTTGTACTCGTTATCCTTCCCGAACGTGTTTTTGTAGACGATGTTGCCGCCGGCCCCGATGCGCGGCCCGATGGCGAACGGGATGCCGGCGTTCGGATCGGCCACCCATTCGCCCGGCGCCCGTCCGCCCACGTTGGGCTTCATCAGGGCCCCGGCCACGGCCGTCAGGGCCATGGACCCGCCGACCGTCACGCCCACATAGGTGGCGATCTGCGCGGCCGTGGCCGACCCGGCCGCGACGGCCTTGAACGATCCGGCCACATAGGCGGCGCTGGCCTTGGCGACGGCCCAGGCGGCGGCGGCGAACTCAGCCACGGGCGACCCTCCAAGCCGTAAATCCATCCAGCGACAGGTCCGGGGTCCCGACGCCGCACACCCCGTCCGGCCCGAAGGCCAGGGTCCGCACGGCCCCGTGGGTGTGCACGACGCTCAGGCTGAACCGGAACGGCCCGCGCTCGCGTCCCGGCCCGGCCAGGATGTCACCGGGCCAGGTCATGGCCGGCGCGACGCGAACCAGGTTCGTCGCATCCATGGCCTCGACCAGATCCGCGAACCCGGCCTCGGCCATCGCGCGCAGGCACAACTCATGCACCAGCGCGTCGTCGAGGATGCGGTCGCTGGTCGCCCCGGTGAGCGCCGACACCGGGTTCATCGT
>ENA-UOUJ01000454-UOUJ01000454.1-activated-sludge-metagenome-genome-assembly--contig:-NODE-454-length-28393-cov-4.837074_pt1 | contig 28393 bp, 20 predicted proteins | sample MGYA00249839_ERZ747224 | MGnify/ENA primary metagenome ERZ747224 (study PRJEB28782, sample SAMN03220277) | activated sludge metagenome | biome: wastewater; feature: sewage sludge; material... | reverse complement strand
GATCGGCGGCGATACATATAGTATGCTACTGCACATGCCACGATTAAGAATATAAAAATTCCTATTAATATCATAGTTCGAGTTGACATCGGAGAGAAGCTGCTTTTCACAACTCTTCCCATCAATGGCCATTGGCTATTTTTCTTGGGTCCATACAACATCTTATCATTTGTGTTCAAATACATATCTCCTTCTTGTCCAATATTCATAGTAGGTGTGATGGTCCCATAAATTAGCATATTGTTCATTGCTGGCAGAAATGGCATTGGCCATACTCCCCAACCTGTTTGATTTGTGGTAATAGCGATACCATTGCCCCAACCTCCGCTAGTCTTTGGCCCAAATATTCGTTCAGAAGACAAACTAATAAAAAATTCACCTACATTACCATCACTAGATTCTGGATTATAATTACCCACGATAACTTCAGTGTTTATTCCAATTTGCAAAGGAAGTTGATGACTATGAGTTGGCCAGTAGTTACCTTCCCGAGGACCATAAAGTTTATTGGTCAGAGTGTCGATATAGAAAATAGTACTCGGGTCAACAGATGATGTTGGAGGACCCGTTCCACGGATGGCGATCTCGCTCATTTTTTTACTACGCCACAATGTATCAAGTATTTCGACAATACATCTTATGCGTCGATTTATCATAAATTGGGTGCCAAATAGCGTTTAAATTTGCTACACATTGAGAGCTCCAAGGTACTGCAAGTGGCCCATTAGCAAGATAAGAATCCCAATCATAATCGTCAGGGAATGAAGTGGGAGAACAATTTCGGCTCCACCATTGCGGAGAGGGTTTTAATGTTACATCACATTCTGATCTAAGTAACACACCATGGTTGTCTGTATTATACCCCTTAACGCAACCAAGATTAGGAAAAGACCATTTCGAACCTGACATTGTAAAGTTAGCAACTTCAGCTTCATTGTTAACTAATGTTGCCATGACTCCATCAGGGCAAGGATTGTTATGAACACAGGTGATAAACTGATCGAAAGTAGTCAAATTTATACAACCCGGGGCTGTTATCACATTGGCTAAAGCATTACCAGATATAACACATGAAAACGCTGTGTTAGAATTAGCAATGCTACCAGACCCCTGATTTCCTTCAATAATTAAGATATTATTACCTACTGTATCATCAACTTGGCCATTCTGGCTAAATTCAGTTATCACAGAATACTCAAAATGGTTTGATATGTAACTGGGGCATTTAGGGTAGGTTAAGCAACGACAGGGTGTGTTTAAGCTCTGACATTGTCCTGTTCCGCTAGTAGATCCATCACCAAGTTCAGCATATAGTGTTCTTTTATCTGTACATAACCCGATAGGATTACAGACTTCATTAGCTGGATCATAAATAATTCGATCTAGGTTCGAGCCGGAAGCAGCACATCTCTTGACTCCAGTTGTCATATTAGTGGCACAATATCCTACGGGACATTGGAAGAAAATATTAGTCGCATTAGTATCTGTCCTAGCTTTGGTGACAGCATATGACAATATAGACACAATACTTAGAATGATCACTATAGCGCCGATTAATATTAACATCTAATATCACTTACAGTAATATGATTTTAACTTGCAATACAAGTTAAATCTGGAGAGTCATTGTCTAGTTAGACTTGAACAGACGGAGCCCAATGAAACATACGATCAGATTTATCTTTCTCTGATATAACATCGGCGTGTATAGAGTCGCCTGTTTTCGAACGTCCATAGATGATCGGCTCATAACCACCAATAGTGCCGATGGGAGTGAAATATGAATGTAAAGTATGTCCGTTAGCTTTCAGTGCCTCCTCGATAACAAGAAACACGGCGTCATAAATACGTCTAGCGTCTTCTATATTGAGGGTATTTAATGGCCGATGAGGGCTAATCTTCGCTAAATACAAGATTTCTGATCGCATGTAGTTACCTATCCCAGAAAAATACTTTTGTTCAACAAGAAAATCAACAATGATCTTGTCGGCCTTGAAACGCTTGTTTCTTAGCACTGTGTAGAACTGCTCGAAGGTAACATTGTCTTGTAACCATGAAGGACCCACATCTTTCATCAAGAAATCATATTGTTTGATATCAGTTGCTATTGATAAAAGCCCAAAATGTCTTGAATCGGCATAAATCAAAAATTGGGTAGGTTTGTCATCAGACCGATCTGTTAAAGACGGGTCTAATATCGACTTTTTCTTCAGGGTAAAGATGAAAGATACGTGTGGATACTTCTTAGCTTTATCGTAATCGTCTAGTAAGATCCAATGGCCTTCAAGTCCAAGACTCGATACTATCACAGGGAATTCACTACCAACAATAGTAAAGATCACTTTCTTCCCGTATGGTATCACCGAGCCAAGCTCCTTTCCAATCATTGCTTCTAAGTTCAACGAACTAGACTTTCCATAATATTTAGAGGTACGTTCAACACTAATGTTCTCAATAATGAATTCTTGATCACCAATGATCTCATTGAGAACATCTGCGATAATCTTTACTTCAGGGCCTTCTGGCATCTGTTGTTTATTAAAGTTCACTTTATGTTTGATTAGATTCTAATCAAACTTATTGCCATATCAATACTAGGAAGATCTTCACGCTGCTAAAAATGTGATCAGGATCATTCAGAATCATCGTCATAATCTTCCGTTCCAACAACAGTTTGATGGCTAAAGGGTTCTGTCTTAGCCTTCACACAGAACACTAATGGTAGTTCCAAATTCATACTCTGAAACATCTTGATCACATGGTATAACAGCGATTGAGTAATGATACATTTCCTCGAATAAGTATACACACGAACTACATCAGCAAAAGTGAACGGATGTCGAAGCATAAAGTGGATAAACTCTACTTCGATAGATGACATATACACGAAAATAGCTGCGCATTCAGAGATGTCTCTCAATTTCTTCACAGCTAAAGATTCTTGACCTGTTTGTCGGAATTCATCAAAAGTCATTTGACGGTAGTGCGACTCACCGAATACCTTCACTGGACTAGACATAATATCTTCGATACTAAAGACGACCCCTATTGTGTTCTGGGTTTTAGCCTTACGATATTGATTGATTCGGAATATCGAATTCTTTGTCATTGCAACTGGAAGTTGTTCGGGGTCTTGTAAGATTCCTGTTCTAACAGAAACTTTGAGGAGTTCGAGATGGTATTCGCCAATACTTTCGTAAGGATCATTTACCCCCATCAAATCAATCCAGTAAACGAAGTAATAAGGATGTTCAACTAAAGGTTGAAGAGACATAAAGCACTGATTTTGATATTTGCATTTTATGCAAATACTTTTCACAGTTTATAGGCCTATTTGCGAAACAATCTATTGCTCCACGATGAAGTGAACCTTGCTCCGATCACTCGTCATGATATAGATATCATCATTGCAATTTCTCAAATCGAAGAGACCACTCTTGATGTGGAACTCAGCTCCAGGGAAGCACTGCCCGGTCGTAGTTGTGCCAGAGCCGCAAGGACCGCATGGGGTTCCAGTAACTGAGCCACCGCATCCACGGCCAGTAGAACGCTGGCTCAGGAGATGGCAGATAACAACGGCGGCAATAAGCGCGACAATAGCCCAAACGATCTTATTCATTGATTAGAACAACAACAGTACCTTTTGGAATAATGATAAAAAAGTAACACGATGACGATTGTATCAGAAGTCACTAACTTCTGTGATAGTAATAGCAAAGTCGGGTGGATCCTTCTTGGGATTTTGGCGTTCTTATTCCTAATTTATATTTTCATGCCATGTGTATTCGACTGTTTTTCTATTGAGAACATTTGTGGTTTATTCAAATGGCTCTGGGGATGGTTGCAAACACTGTATAATGAAGTCTTTGGATCTGATTGTGTTACAGGCTGTGGAGACTGTGGTGCCACTGAAAGTGGCGAGTGTGGATGTGAAGGTAATTCGGGATGCGATGGCACCGGAAATAGCGGCTCCGGTGGTTTTGGAGGAAGTGTTCGCGGTCAAGGAAACATTGTTGTCAATCTCCCTGCTGTTAATGTAACGGTCAATGGATCTGGTCAAGATCCTAACCCGGCACCATTACCCCCAATCATTATTCCACCTATTTCGGTTCCTGCGATATATCCATCTGGATCCGGAGGAGGCTGTGGCGGAGGCAGTTACAACAGTGGCGGTGGGTGTCAAAAAAACTCGTGTGTAACTGATAGCGTTTCTGTATGTGGAAAAAATTATGCAATCACATACATGCCCGGTCAAATCAGAGTATATGATTCGTTAGGAAATATAATACAAACTATTACCCACAACCTTGATATATTGCGAAGTATTCGTTACGAAAATGATAAGTTTGTCGTAGAAGATGCTAATTCGCATGAATTTGCAGGCGTGATTGTTAATGGTGCAATTAACTTTACAGCTTACCCCTAAGCCGTTAGTAAGCCCATAAAAGACTAGGCTAAGAGTATTATCATACTTAAAATTTTAGATTCAATAAAAGCCCAATAACCGAGTGAACAAAAATTATGGGAGTCTAAAAATACAATGTGCGGTTCTGGTTCTTGCGGCGGTTCTGGAGGCTGTGGCTCAGGCATGGTTTCCCCTCTCGTGATCAATCCTATCGTTTCTAACCCCGATCTTGCTGGAAAGTACTCGTTTGAAACAAAGGTCAAGAAGTCACTCAACGGTGGTTCGACAGAAAATGTTTATACGGGTTCGGTCAGCACCACGGGTACATCTGCAGATAAGACTCTAGCTTTCCAACAGTCACTTGTGCCTGTGGTTGGTAACCTTATTCGGGCTCTCGTTTCCAACACTTATACGGATCCTTCAACACCTTTGACGGCTGGTAACATGGCAACTCTGACGACTTTCAGGACGTACTTCGTCCCATCTCCTTCTATCCCTTTAACAGCTGATCAGGCTAAGATGTATCACATCATCGATAACCTATATCAGGTGTTCCGAACTGGTGGTTCTCACGCTGGCGCCGACCCTGCTTCAGCTGCCGGCGCAGATCTTTGCGCTTCGGCTGGTGGGCGATTGTTCGTAGCGGAGGTGGCGACTTGCCTGTTTTGCGCGAAGCTGATTATGGCTTAAATATCATGATAGCAGCTTGAAGAACATAGCTATAGCTATGTTTACATAGCTATGTTTACATAGCTATGTTTATCGATATAACACGCTCGTTTCTTACCCGGTATCATCGAGAGAATGTCTAAACAATAATCATAAAGTTTCAACTGTCATCAAGATCTTTGTTTGTAAGTTTGAATTTGACCCGACAATTATAAACATCATATTAATGAACATTGATATCTGACATTCGTGATTTTGATTGACATCTCTTGATGCACAAATACAAAAAGAACCCTAGTGTACACAAAAATGTCACAGAAAGGGTCTTCTCGTTTCCTGAAAGAACTAGGAATTAACATTACAATCGAGGAGATTGCGGATAGTTATTCGAAAGAAAAGAATCGTTCGAGTTCTTTGATTCGTCCTTTACAATCAGTTTATGATCAACAAATTGCCGTAGAAGACAGAATACTTCGTGATGAACGTTGGTGTCCACCAATGCCAAATCATTCGCCATTACTTATCAACTTTGAACAAATACAGAAGTATATATCGAAGAAAAACTCTCGAATGATGCATGCTAGAGCACTAGAAGTATTGTCTTGTGTAGCTAATAATATTATCAGTCTCGATGCACCTGCGGCTCGAAGCCATACATCGTTGTTCAGAAAGTTTTTAACTAATGTTCGATTGATTGGTGCACCTTCCGAACGTGGTTATGCGATGGTAGCAGATTTGGCTGATAAGGTTGATGATGCCTTCGTTATTAAGGTACAGCGAGACGCTGAACAGGGGAGTAATTTTTCACGGTACACAATGCGGCATGAAGTGATTGTTGGACTGATTCTAAATCAGCTCCGAGCTATTATTCCCAATTTTGCTTACGTTTTCGGTAGTTTTGAGTGTGGAAGCCCAATTCTTACTGTTAGAGATTCAAGTTTTTCAGTTGAAAGTGACGCCGTTAAGGCAGTTGATCCAAAGCGTTCAATGGAACCTCGAATAGAATCTTGGTGCCGAGGCGGAGAAATCCAGACATACGCTATCTATGAAAACATCAGGGGTGCTATTAGCCTTAAAGAGTATGTGAAAAATTGCACTTCTCAACAATACATGGATATCATAATCCAAATAATGTACGCTTTAAAGATCGCATATGAACGTGTTGGGTTTACTCATTACGATCTTCATAATGATAATGTGATGGTAAGAAATTATGATCGAGACGCGTTCTATATCCCATACGAAGGCGATTATGTCTTTGCTTCTAAGATTGCAACAATTATCGATTTTGGTATGAGCCATGTTAATTACACAATTCCAGAGACTGGTCGTGTTATCAGTCTCGGGATTAAAGAGCCTGATGGTGCTCGAGGCAATGCGGGAGTGCTTCAGTATGGTATCTACATGGATCGTCCTAATCCAATCATAGATTGTTATAAGATTTTGTGGTGGACATTGTACACAATGCTAGAGCATAATAAGAAGGTTTATATGGAGATGCGAGAGTTAATGAGATATTTCCACAAGACTGATTCTTTTGACTCTATTTTCGTTAACTATCCCGAACATATCTACGGGATTGTACCAACATTCGGAACAAAGATCCTCACTGAACAGAGTTCCAAGTTTAGCTACAACGAGTTTATTCGTTTCTGCCGTGAGTACTGTGATTATAAGGGGCTTGATGATCCTGTTGTGCGCGCTGAAGATCTTCCGCCGGAAGCTAAGGCAGACGTTCTCGTTTGTCGGATGGCTTGCTTTACCAACCCAGTGTTTACAGAAGATTCATCAACAGCTATCATTGATACGGCGGAAGAGATGAATGACTTATTCGAACCTATTATGATCAGGGCCGCTGATATTAGGTATAAAATCAAGAGCGCATCTGATTCTCATAAGAAGAAGCTGCAAACAATGCTTGATGATCTTACAGAGTCTTTCCTCAAGCTGAAGAAACAGTATGGCCCAAAACTAGATGGCATCCTGAAAAGATTTGTGACAAGTATTAACGATCAGATCGCTGGTTTGAAGCCTATCGAGTATATCCGAATCCCTGAACGCAATCCAATGACAATCTTTGAACCTGAGATATTCATGATGTTGAATACGCAGTTGCGTATTGTAAGTACGCATCTTGACACAATGGACTCAATTAAAAATAATATCGAAATAGTCGATAATCTGAAGTGGATCTTTGATATTGAGTCAGGTTATGAGCCTAATATCTCAATGTTCAAGGCTAAAGATTCTCGAGAAAAACTTAAGGGTTACGTGAATAACGACCTTGTGTTGTTGAAGCGTACTTTCCGAGACTTCGATCTTGATAAGTTTACAGGCCTCGGAGAGCTGTTGTTACATGGCTACTCTAATTTGTTTTACTAAATTAACCAATGGTTAATTTCTAAAGAACAGACACTATTTCAATATCATATTTGGTATTAATCGTTCTATACCACCCAAGAAAGACGAAACAACAGATGTTAAAGGCATCTGTTCTAATTTAGGGACACTTCTATCGGATGTCCAATATCTCTGTAGATCATTAACCCAATGAATAGACATTTTTGGAGTCCACCAATATTTTCGACGAATATCATATACTCCCCCGTCGTAAAGAGTAGATGGCGTCCAAAAATTTAAATTTTTGAATGATTGTATTACAGAGACGTAATTCAGATTAATGCAAACAACATTAGCAGTGACGATATGTAAGTATTCAGTATTATAAGTCAAGAGTTCGCCAAGAACTTCTTGTAAACTTCTGATGTGTGCTCCACCATTACATAATTTAACTTCAGAGAAACTATCTTTGGGTAAATGACCATGTAGACATACGAAAATAACCTCAGCATTCTCGGGTATATATGTAATGAATTTTATGAGAGATTCGCGAATTTGAGATGTAATGTTGCTGCAATCAATGACGACAACATTGTATCTCTTTAATTGCCAATTAGATGACTCAGTCATTTTTTACACAGATTACACAACATGTTGTGTAATCAATAACTACTTGTTATTCTAGATGCCATAATTTCACGGAACATCTTTCGATAAGTATCATTCTTCCATGTAGGAATCGTTAGATAGATATTCAGGATTTGTAGATAATCTTTGTAAGTCGGTACTTCAATATAATCTTCGGCTACTTCATACAATGTAAATCGCCAAATCGAATACTTCAAGACCTCAGTAATCATCGTCTCCTCAAACTGTTCGGCCGCAATTCCGTGCTCAATGGTCCTATATCCTTCAGGGAAGAATTGGTTCCATAGACAGACAGTATCAACCACACTGTAATACTTATGAGCAATGAACAAACAGGTGTACAAATACAATACTGTCTCGTCTTTAGTCAAATATCTTCCAACATCTGCGCCACGACTTGGAGGAAGTGACACTTGATTGTCTTTCGCCCAAGTCAAGTAACGCTCAAAGATTTCAAGCCCATGAAATATTACGGGGTAAACTCCAATGTTTTCTTCCTTAAAAGTCTTAACGAAAGATTGAATGATTTCCTTAATCCATCGTCGCTCCGGGAGATAATCAAGTGTTACTCTCTCAAGTTCTATACCAATTACAGGGAAGTTCTTCCGAACAGGATCAATAAGCTCTTTCCGAACAGGGTCGAAGAAACGCTTACTCAGCGCTTGTGTTGCTGAGATGCGTTCTCTTGGATCCATCTTTAAGAGTCCTTCTAGTACTTCTCTAAAATCATGACTTTCCTTGAACAGCTTCTTTGATGTTGTTTCTTTCTGAAGATTCAACATATCTTCGGTTGGAATCTTTTGGCCTAACTTGAACAGGGGATTTCCAGTCTTTAAGAAGTACATGATACATCCTAACGCCCAAAGATCAACTTGACTAGAGTAACGTCTTTTGGAAAATATCTCAGGAGCCCTGTAAATAAAGGCTGTCACTTCAAGTTCTGGATACGAATAGTTCATGGCAATATCACACATTCCAAAATCACAAAGTGCTACTCTGCCTGTGTCTTCATCGTATAGGATATTATCAGGCTTTAAATCTCGATGGACTATTCGATTGATGTGCATATATTCAATAGCAACCAATAGTTGAGCCATAATACGCCTAACTTCATCAATAAGTAATCCTCCTTTTTTACCGATAAAGTTCTGAAGTGTTGTCGGAATGTATTCCATAACGAGTGATATCTTTTCCATAATCTTAACATCTGTTTCTTCCACTTCCTTAGTTGGTTGAGAAATAATAACTTCCTCGAGTTTGACCATGTAGGGATGACCTTTCATACGATGCATCACATCCATCTCACGAAGGTTTAACATCCAGACAGGCTTCGTGTCGTAAAAGCATCTCTTTATAGCTTTACCATTACTGAGATACACATTACCGAAAGAACCATCACCTATTTTTTTCATGAACCCCGATGGTCTTTTTTTATGTGAGAAAATTTACTCGAGGGTTATAATTAAGAGACGGTCAAAAAGATAACGAAAAATATAACACTATAGATTTTTTGATGGTACACTTGGATTTGTAAATTCAAGAACATTGGTGTTCTTAAGTTTTTGAACTTTGATTCATAGATATTCCTATGAATTCTGCGAATAATTATAAGTGATGGGTCCATAAACACATCTAAAACATAGTCAAAAATTAGGCATCATAGCCTAGACACAACAAGCAACAGGCTTGTAGTCAAATAGCACGAACCGCCTTAGCGAGGAGCGCAGGGGAGGCGGCGAGAGCCTTAGCAAGATTGATCTTCTTCTCGAGCTCGTCTCCTTTGACCTCGACACCCGAGATCAACTTCCTCAACTTGTCATCGTCCCCTTTCGCTGTGGGGGTCCCGAGACGGTAGACGCTGGGGTTCCACAAGACGTCGAAAGGTTGACGAACCTTCTGAACGCAAATCGCATCGTAGAACACATCAACGACGGCAGGAATTCGCGCAACGGCAAACTCCACATCAGCCTTGAAATGGGGCGACACAGCATAGGAGAATAACCCTCCCATAAGTCCGAAGAGACGCACGCTGTAGGAATAGCTCACTGAAGTAAAAGCCAGAGGAGCATCCCATGCGGCCCTGAAGGATTCGACAGGGCGTAGCGGCTCATCAACAGGATTCAAATCCTCCATCTCGAACAGACCGAAATGCGTCGTTGTACCGCCGCACGCGAGCTGATAGTTGTACTGGATGTAGCTCTCGATCAGCTCGCGAGGGAATTCATCGCAGAGATTACGCTCGGTACCAATCAAGAAATCGAGGGGCACAGTAGCTGAACCCACACGCCCTGTCCCGCTTAAGATGCGTTTCCACACATCACCAAGGGACTGGAGCACCTCAGGCTTGTTCTGCGTCACGAGCATACGCCATCGTGCCGCCGGGGACTCGTACAAAACCGAACCATCGTATGACAAGACCGATTCACCACCATACATCATCTCGGGAACGAGCGTTCCGTCGGGACACGGCTGCAAACAGTCACGCACATACCCTTTCGCAAGGATCGCGTTGGCAGTCTCGGAGTCAACGAAGGGGGTCGCGTAAATGCCAGGATAGGCAGTCGGACCAGCGACAGAGAAGACTTGGGAAACATCACCAGCGAAGCGCGGGAACAAGAGGTTCAGTGGCTTGGTAGTAGCGTAGTGCGGAATCGATCCAGAGTAAAGAATCAACTCATCCCAAAACTGAACCGTAACGTTCTTGCGACCCGACACCAACGTGAAAACATGGGTGTGATTGGGATGCGAACGAGCCAACGTTCCATCGATCAGCGAGAGAGACGCTTCGAAGTACCCACCGAACTCTCGTCCAGACGAGAAGTTGCCTTCCACGAAAGCGTTCACGGCAGCAGGGGGCTCGCCGGTTACGCTGACGCATGTGTCGTTAAACGAGCTCACTTCAGCGTACATAGAATCGATCGCTGCCATAAAGGCAACAAACGACTTCCGCAGAGCGACGAGCTCGGGTTCGCACGACTTGATCGCCTTAACACCCTGAGGCTTCGCATTCTTGCACGAATCCTTGTACCGAGCCGGCTGCGTGAACGCAGCATTGGCGGCAGCACGAAGGGCTTCACCAGCATCACTTACGGCCTTGAGAGCTCCAGAGATAGAATCTCGCAGAGGGGACAGACGTTCGTTGTTCCGAGAAATAAATTCTTCAAGACCAGCAAGCATACCCGTCACCTTTACAGACTCATCTTGGGCGATGTCCGCGATGTAATTAGCGTAGTACTCAATACCACCGAGCTTCATCAGAAACTCCGTCATACTGACATCATTAGCAACCTTACAATCGTACAAATCACCAAGCTCACCGCACCACTCACCGATCGAGTACAAGACCTTCTCGGTTTGAGTGTGGGGGTCGAAGAAGAGACGCGTGCGAAAAGACGCTCCGCCGAACTGAACACGAAACAATGGAGGTAAACCCATCGTCGTAGGACCGCTGTCAGTGTCAGTGACGGCGCCGACGCATACCTTGTAGGCGTGAGACGTTCCCGGGATAACCGGCGTAAACTCGTAACCACTCCAGCTGTAAACAGCTCCCTGGAGGGCAAGAATCTTACGCTTGTCTTCTTCCGCCAGACCGTCGGCCGCTAAGTTAGCGTTGATGGCTTCCGGATGCAGCGTGACAGTGAAGAGTCCTTTGTTCGCCTTCGACTCCTTTATGTGAAAGTAGTCTTGGCGCGCGGCCCTCTCGGGTTCGGTTTTCGGGGGAGTCATACGGAGACCAAACCCGAGAACATGGAACGCGAGATTCTCCGGTGTAGGATTCCGAACTGGGGCGACAGAGGCGTTGGAGTGAGGGAACTTGGGGACGGCAGAGTCGGGGGCGGCAAGAGCCTGGGGGGCAGCTGAGGCTGCGGGGTTGCTAACAACCAGGGTTGTGGACGGAACCACATCGCTCTGGTCTACCGCCGTATGCTTTCCGACGGTTTTCATAGCGGGGTGCCTGGGTTGGTTACCGGGCTGGCGGGCAGAGTGCTTTGGAGGCATGAAGCTTCACAAACAAACTACAACGTGTTATGAAGTTTTGCCAGAATCTGAAAAATTCACTTTACATTGGTATATGCATGAAAATTTTATTTCTTATTGGATAGTAGGGATCTTTGCTACATTGATAATTGTATTCAGTATAATATTTAGTTTTTTCAAATATCCTTCTAACGCAAATCCAAAAACTGTGAGTTCAATAGCTCAGAGTGGTGTACACCTTGGATTATTTGGGATCTGTACTGCTAATACAATAGAATGTGACGAGTCTTTAATTTGCGATGTTTACAATTCTAATACCGGTCAAGGTATCTGTAAGAAAGCCTTAGGATCCCAATGTGAAGATATCTTTGAATGTGTCAATTCGGCAAAGATATGTGTACAGAATCCTACAGCGAAGTTCAAAACTTGCGAAGTCAGTACTGTTGGTGGGATAGGTCAATATCCAGGCACTAATGGTTGTGATGCAGGGTTGGAAAAGGATCCGGTGGCAGGGTTATGTTTACAATCGTTGGGACAAGTATGTGCTCTTGATTCCAGTTGTATTTCTGGTAATTGTTTCAATAGTATTTGTTCTGCCAAGTTAGGAGAGGGACAGAAATGTTTACGGGATGCTAATTGTATTACCAATTTCGGTTGCAATACTAATTATCAGAACAATGGAGTCATCAATGATTCCCATAAGATATGCATTAACTCAACAACAAAAGATTCGATAGTTCCTCGAAAGTTTTGTATTAGTAACAATGACTGTGCATCAGGGGAAGAATGTTCACCTCCATATGGCGTATGTCAAAACAATGCTATCAGTTCTCGAGCAAAACATGCTGCTTGTAACTCTAACTATAAAGAAACATGCGTTGAACACCTAGGCTGCGCTACATTGACAACTAGCGGTAATGGTCGTTGTGAACCATTGATACCCCGTTGGCCAACAACTGTTAATTGTACATACGATCCATCATTAGATACTGGTAGTGGATCATCGGTACCTGACGGAAGTTCTTGTCCTCGTCCAATGCGATGTTCAACTCAATTTGTATCTCCTTCAGCTGATGGATGTTTATTCCTGCCCAATTTCGCCTGTAGCGAAATTGATGGTTGTATCTACGGCAATTGTAATGCTCCTAGTACTGGTAGTGATGGAGGGACAGAACCAGTAATGGGTACGTGTGTAAGTACAGCTATAACAGAGTATCGCAATTGGAGATGGAATCCAATATCAAATGGTACAGTTCCAACATGGGCATCTGATAATATTACTGGAAGTGTTAGCACACCGCCAGGTTTATTTGACGGGGCTTCTACATTCCCGGCATTGACCGTTAGTTCTAACATCAGTACTGTTGTATATCAAGGAACTAATTACACATTCTTTCAACCACAAGTTCTTACATTTAACACTACCGGTGCTGATCCCGAGATATATCAACAAGTAGGTAAAAATGTCTTTGTTAAGATGGTATTCAATATTATCGATCAAACATCTCAACCAGACTTTGAAGCACAAGTGTTGTGTATTTTCCCTTATTTCTCAGAGCAAGCTGATCCAGGTGTTGGTGGATCACAAAATCCTCATCTTGGACTGGCTGTTAATATTAGAAGATCAGGTGGAGGTGTATTGGAAGGGGTGGTCTTTATGGCTACAACGCTGAATCCAACAGGGACATACGACTTATTGTTTCAAACTAACTCTTTTACATACATTCAGGCAGGTTACCCGAAATGGTTATCGAGAGTAAAAATATTTAAGAATTATATTGAGTTTGTAAATGATGATCCAGCAGTTTCAGGAAAAGCGTATTTTGGCGATCAGGCACAATCAGCTGTTGTTAATCATACCTTAAACCCAGGGGCTATAAGTCCTTACTATCCATTAATCATCATTAGCCCGAATTTCGTAACACCGGTGGCGTCTACAATATCTGTTATTGACATCCAACGGTATCGCGCTTCGTCATCTCCAATAGGTGATATAGTATGTTATTTGCGTTCGGATTTCATGCTATTAATGGTGCCGTCAGTAAGCAATCCAACAACAGAAGTATCGGTGTCGGCTAATGTTGATACATTTTCGATCGATCAAACAACTTCAGCTGTGTTCTATGTTTTTAAGCCTGATGCTTCTAATTCGGTACCAGCTATATCGGCACAATATCAATTATCGGCACATTTAGATAACAACTATTACATCCCATTTCCAGTTGGTAATGATGGGACTACTGGTGTTGTCACGGATGTTAAACATCTGATTGCTCACAACTATTACAACAGTGCTACAAATGGATATACAGGAGATTTGATATTACATACCAATACTATGACAATCTCCTAGGCAAGCTAAGCTAAGCTAAGCTAGTTTGTTTTAACAACAACGATAGTCATTACGAAAAACATCAGTATCAGGGATATTACCGATATCATCTAAAAAGGATGCTAACAAGAGTTTGCTTTTATTGGCCCAAAGATTATCGGAATGGTAAAACACAATTTGGAGATGTTCTCATCGTTACTGAAATTGTCACGGCTGCATCAGGGTCTCCCATCAACAATATCTTTAATTCCACAGCTTTTGGTAAGAGCCTGTTAGAAGGCCCTAGATGTCATTTCTATTGGAAAGATATCAATACTAATGCGGTGTATGATACTATTCCAGTTATGATGTTACCTATTGTTGTTAAGATTATTGCTTGTCCAGCCATTGATGTTATCATCTCTTCTGACACTAATGCATCAGTACCTTCGGTCACGGATTATCATCTAAAATATTTCCTAATCCCTACTTACAAGCAGCTAAAGTGTGATTTAGATCGTCAATTCCAAATACGATATAATATCCCTGATTTAAGTCGAGTTAACGAGAAGATAATCGAAGAAGATTATCGGGAAGAGCGAAAGATGATCAGTCTGTAATCCATGGATTACAGTTAAACTCTGCTGATACCAAAAAAATCTCACGAAGAAGGTGTCAATCTCATGGTTGATATCCGCGAAACTCTCGCAGCAAAAGGCTTAATGACGCTATTGGTTGATCGCTGCGGAGAAGCAGCTCTTCCAGATGAAGGCCATACCCCCTTACCCTTCAAGTGGGTAATTATTTCATCTTCCAAAAGATCAAAAATGTCATCACCATTAAACTCTTTCTTGAACCTTTTACGATACTTTCGAGGATCGCTCATGATTTTATCTTGTTCTTCCAATTGATCATAGACTTCATCGTAGTCCTTCTTTCGTTCAACTAGAGCATCTTGAACTTCCTCAAGATCCTTCTTTGTCTCGCGTAATTCAACTTTAAGTCTCTGGATTTCCTCTTTGACGCCATGTAATTCTTCTTTGGCGTCAGCTAGCTTTGATTCCAAGTTGCGATGATCTCTCATAGTACACTCTTCTTTTGCAGGGGTTCGAGTAGACGAACGAACTAATGTCTCGGGAGTCGACTCTCGTGACATACGGTCAGGGGTCCGTCGATCCATATCATCAAACCCAACACGCTTACGTGAATCGCTAGTCCGTGAAGACTCTGTTTGACGAAGATACGGTCGTGCTGGTGTCACACTTGTTTCCTTCTCTCCTGGGGGAGGTTTACGAATAAGTGGCATTCTCGAAATGATGGGTTTTATGTATTACTTTTGAGTAAACTATTATCAATCCATAACACCCGTTAATTGTAAGTTAACACCTGTTAACTTACAATTAACGGGTGTTTACTACAATTAACGGGTGTTTACTACAATTAACACTTATAAAACACATGGGCATCTTCAGCAAAATAAGAAGTGACTTGAAAGCCATAGAAAATGGTATCGGAACTGCAGAAACGTTTTTGAAAGATAAAATCAAATCGTTTGGCGATGATGTTTGCCCTCATATCGACGATCCTTATACGGAAACGAATGTTTGTAGCGAAGTGTTAGATGATGTTTACACAAGTAAATATTCATGTAGCAATATTGATACTCATATCGTTGCTGCTAAGGATTTTTGCGATCAATTCGGTTATGACGGGGAATGGGATTATGAGAGCTTTTTGTCAAGTCTTTCAACACCATGTCAAGTATCTTTGACTCATCCTTTTTCTAAAGGTAAGTTCCCGTGTTTACAGAGTGTTGGTGTTGGTACCGGTGTTGCGGCTCTTGCGGCTGCCGGAATTGGTATTTCGATAGCTGCTGATACAGCAACTGTCGGCCTAGCAACCCCTATCGGAGTTGCAGTTGATTCAGCATTGATTGGCGCAGCAGTTGGAGCATTCGCAGGGACTGGAGTTGGTATTAAATGTCGTCGGAAGAAGTTTAATGGCGATCCATTCATATGCTGTCTCCAGGATCATATTTGTTCAGGTAAATGTTATGAAGACAATGAATCGAAGAAGCCTCTGAAGACTTGCGATCCACAATTTCGAGATGCAGGTAGCCCGGGTTGTCAATCATCGATTCGTGATTATTGTCTGGCTGTTGGTGGGGATATACAAGATTTAATCGATCGTTGGACTTCAATTACATCAAAAACTTACGACATTTACTTCTCGGATCCGAACAATCCAGGAACTTTTACAACACGACCCGATCCAAATAACCCAGGTTATAACTACATGAACACTATTTCTTTCGATGGAGTCCCTATATGTCAAGCTATGATGTATCGGAATATGTACAAGAATACCATGGCTGTTGGATGCAGTTACCAACCCCTTGAAGGGATTCCACCTGATACGCAAGGATTTGCATGGAGTCGAGATCTTGTTGGTCAAATGATTCAACAATATTTGACAGACCCAAGAAATTCTCTCATTGATCCAACCCCTCCGCCAATGCTTAACACCATTGAACAAATCTGCCGTACCACACCAGGACTTTGTGATCCATTCTTAAAAAATTATTGTAAAATCTTTTCCAGTGATCAAGTCAATACTAATCCGTTGTTGTCTAAATGGTGCGGATGTCATTTGAGCCAAGATCATTACGACCAGTATCTTGATCAGTTTGGAATCAGCAAAGCATGCACACCTTTGTGTCATAGGCCAGGTACCATCCCTGCTGTTGGAGATAACGGGTATGACGTCTTAAAATGTGATCAACAAGTGTGTATGATAGATAATTTAACTATAGAAGCCATTAAATCCAAGATAGGAGATGTTAATATCATTGATGTTTGTTCGGGTTGTGTAGACTGTCAATGTATGATTGTTGATAACACTATTATAGAGCTTGAAAGCCAGGTCGGAAAGATATCTATCGTCAATCAATGTTCTGGTACAAGCTCCGGGAGTGGCCCCAGATGTGTTTTAAGTAATTCGATTGATGACGATATCAATAGTAATAGAAACACCAATCATATTGCCAATACTACAGGAACAAGTAAAGATTTCGATTGCCATTCTAAAGAAAAGGAACCGTCAAGCTCAAGTTCAAGTTCATCAAAGAGAACAGAAGAAGATTTGACTGTTTTAGCATATTCAGGAGTTTCTATTACAGCGATAATCTTCTTGATTGTGTTAGCGTTCATCATTAATTTATAAATAGTAGTACGAGCAAAAATATGCTCATACGGAGTACCTAACGTCCTTCGTTATAGTTCTCGTAATCCAAAAATTCTTCTCTCGGCGGCTGTTTAAAGCGGGGATCCGCATTAGCATAACCTTGAAAGATGGTCTTTGTTTGCGCAAATGACACATGTAAATTTTGTGAGAAACCACTATCCATCGAATGAAGAATTTTCTTAGTTCAACCCATTATTAAAAAATTCAATTTTGTTCACCATCGCGATGAACTATAACACCTTTATTTATTGGGATAAATATCTATTAGATATTTACAATCAAATTTTGAAAAAGTCTCGTGTTTAAGCGAGTAATTGCCACAGAATATCAGTCTACAAAAAATCGTTCGGAGCACAAAATAATGATTTTGGACCCGACACAAAATCGAGTCAAAAAATCATGAAAAACACCTCACAGACTGATAGCTCACGTCGATTTTTTTCAGAACTAACTTAGCGATGTCTTTCGAAAATACCCGAAACCCCTTTTCGTTATCTCTAGAAATGAGATTTGGCTAGTACTGTCTTGTTTAATCCGGTTATGAAATAAATATTCGTGATCGTCATAAGAATCTCATTTTTGTTCTCTTTCTGTGTATCCGTAACAGATCTTCTTGAAAGTAAAGTTCTCTTTATATTTGCTCGAATAATTAAATCAGTAGCGTCAGCTTAGATTAGTAAAGCGCTGTAACGTCCATTCGGAGACATGACTACATAAGCCTTGAGATCTATAACACGTTTAGGAATAACATCATTGAATGGGACCAAGGTGAATATCTTCGAGACAGCATACACTGTAACAGCCATTGTTTGAGAATCAAGATCAAGTTCGAGAGTATTTTGATCAACACGACCCCGATCGTGTTGATCATATCCTAAGTTAATATGGTATTTGGACCAGTAAGCAGCTACATACAAAGCATCGTCATACGTCCCTGAAGCAACGTTTTGAATAACAACGATACGCCCCCAATGGAATAATCGGATAGGCGAAATATTCGAGAATATCTTCATATCGGATGGGATGTGATCGTAAAACTTAGTGCTTGGAGATTTCCTCTCCTTGATCCATTCGTTAAAAGTTTCTGGAGATGTGAAGATAATTCTGTTAGATACTTCGGGGTAATCTCCGGGGGTTTCGTAAATCTTAAACAGAATTGGTGGAATAGGATCTTGATCATATCCTCCCATTACTTCAGCTTCACGTCTAAAGAATTGAGTTAATTTGTCGTAAAGTTCCGAGTACACATTTACAGTCCCTGTGCGTGAATCAAACACTTCAGGCCACCATCGTGAAACCCATTTAAACGCTTCTTTCGCTGTGTTAACACTGTCTGGTAGAGAGATTTTGATCAACTTTGGAAGACTGGTATCACTATTGTTGGAGTTGTTCCTCTTAATATGAGAACTCCACCAACGTTCAATATTCACACGATGATCAAGCTTCCACCCCCAATGAATTAGCTGTACTAGTGCATTACAAGACTTCTGATATTTTATTCGATAGTTAAGCTGATCGGATATAAGGAAGGTACCCTTAAAGATAGAAGTCTTTGTGCTAATAACTGCGTTAGGTCTCGAATTATCTTCACTGAGGCCTGATGCATCTTCTGAAAGATTACGCTCATGATCAACGAGTACATAGATAGCATCTTTAAAGTCCATCCAAGGATACCAGAAACCATCTTCATCGTAAGACTCTGGTTCTCCAAACATCTCAAGAACCAATGCTTCAGGAGACTTAAAGTATTCTGTTATTCGAGGCACATTCAAAGGTTGTGTTGGGGGAATCGAGATTGTTAGACGACCATCAATCTGAAGAATACGTGTCTTTCCATAAGAATCTATCTCCTGGGCTGTAATCCGCCTGTCACCAGTTCCATTAGTGCCAAAAAAGTTCTCCCAATTTGTCCTTGAATATATATTAGATACCATAAAATTAGACGGGCTACTTGAGATAGTCTCGTAAACCATTGTAAAGACGTTATGCAAATATCTTGTTAAGCCGGGGAAAATCTTTTGATCAGATGTTGTTGATACAAACGAATACTTGGTAGGCTCATTTGGGAAGCTGATGATAATGACGGAAGGGCGTTCAGAATACAATGTCTTCAGATGTGCAACTTGATAATTAGGAATCTCTAGCTGAAAATCATCTGCATCTGACGAAGCTTTCTTAGGGAATACCACAAAAGAGTATAAATGAATCTTAAAGAACTCTTCTAGACCATGAGAATGGAGTTTATACGTCAATGGTATATTATAATCAGCGATCTGATTGTCGATTCCTCTCAGGAGTGTATCATAAATCTCTTGAGTGTAAGCCATTGCATCAACTTCCTTCGAAAGCCGTTGACGATACTTCATCAACACACGTTCTTTCGCAGTGACATTAATTCTCGACTCTCGAGAGTACTCTCTGTTACCAGTTGCCAAAAGCAAGCATTCTAAGAGACTGTTATTAGCTATAATTGGAGACATATGACGATTGTCTATGGAATATAAGGAATACTCCTGAATACGTTCTTTCATATCACCATAGTTGAGAAATCTAACGAGACTTGTTGGGAGTCTCGTATAATCAAAGCTAGCTACCACAGAAGCTGCCTTAGACCCGGATGGTTGCGCAGTTGGTGTTGCGAAATCTATCTTAGGATCTCCGGTCTGTGAACGTGGAGTTTTATCGACAGCGTCATTATCACCACGTTCGTTATCTCTTGGTAACACAATCTCTTCTTGCTTAATTTCAGGTTGTCGCTCTACCCAACAACACGGATAAAGTTCCTTCATGACTTTACCCTTCTTTGGACGATCTATAAGCCCAATATATGGCAAGGCATTGGTTGGACAAGTAAAGTTAATTGATCGTCCATCAGGCAAGATCAGATTACGAACATCACGCTCTTTGATAGTATATGTCTTCCCATCTTCCTTCAAGATGCTAACAGTCATTGCCTTCCAATCAGCAACTTCATCATCGGTAATCATAACTGGCTGTTTCGGACATTGACAACGTCTAGAATAGTTATCTGGAAGCACGGGAAAATGCTTCATCGAATCGTTCTTCGACTTTGCTAAATCCATTCCTCGTCCCAATTGGCGCTTCTTAGTCTTCTGTATTCTAGACCCTCGAGTTGTTCCGATTTGACTACCGTCATCGCTGGCATCGTCGCTGTCAGACTTTTCAACACCTGTCAATTGTAACATCAACGCATTGGAAATAGCGCTTTGTCTAACTACATATCCGTGAAGGATACGACTGAAAACGTTGTTAAAATAACTTTCGGCTTTCGCTCGTGTTGGCCCTGTAATAGTGATGTTCAATGGATCAGAAACATCAAAGCGGATATCATATGATTCCGAGTTGGTGAAATACTCACCAGGGCTACTTTTGATTGAAATCTTTCGCTTCTCGCCAACAAATCGAAAACTTTCATCGATGTACATCTTTATGTTCTTATCAGACAACAAATAAAACTGGAACAATGTCGGGTCTATAACACGTGTAGTACTCACACCAGCATACACGTTATCAAAACGAGTCGCTAATTGGATAGACACTTCCTTGATATTATCGATAACAATACCGAAGGTTTCGAGGACAGCTGAAGAAATAATACTAGAGATCTCATCAAGATTGGCATTACTTACCACATCAAGTGTAAATGCTTTGCTAGTCAAAGTACCACTAGAGAATACACCATTTTCATTAATATCAACTAAGAAAGAAAGCGTGTCTCCTTGGGAACCAAAATTAACAAGATCTGATGTAACATCATCGTCAAAATCCTTCCATTTATTGCTATGTCCAACTGAGTAAGAATAGATAGCATACTCTGTATCTCGTCCACCTGATACTGTAAAGCTTCGTCGATCGACTCGAATAAATGGAATCTTATTAGTTGGAACACATGTGACAAACGAATCGTAAATACTGAGCATCTCGTCTTGAGGCACCATTGATCTATCTGTGTTAGCGGGGCCGATGACATCAAAAGATAACTTTCGTAATACAGGTGTGAAGTTTCTTGACAACCCCAAAAATGGACTGTTAAACAAAAGTCGTGTTTGATATTCATAAATGGCAGACAAAGAGTCATTCTCTCGAGTCTTCCATAATTCTACCATCTGCTCCCAATGTGCTTTATTCTCAATAAGATCTTTATAACTCTGCATATTACCGGTTAATATGGTATTCCAAATAACCTTAATCTTCGTGTAGAATTCTTGAGGGTCAGTTTCCGGATTCTCATCCATCATATGATAAAATACAGCTTCCAAATACTGATCAAAGCTGATCAGCGTATTAAATTCTTTGAATAAGGCATAGACATTCTCTGGAGTTGAATCTATATCAAAGAATTCAAGGATGTTAACATAAACTTCCCCAGAATAGTCATTACCGCTTGGACGATATCTCGAGATGAAACGAACACTAATATCATGTTTATTGGCCATCTTTAGATATTCACTCTCGTAAGTATCGAAAGGAATACCGATCCCCTGAACATACTCTGATATCCATTCGGAAATGATTTGTAATTGAGATTCAGGTACATTGGCAAGGTTTGTAGATTCTATTTCTTCCAACTTGGAGTTATATTGAGGAGAGTAATCGACCTCTTTCAAGAACACCTTGTAAGCTTGTCGTTGTTCATCGGTTAAATCAGGGTATGCTGTAACTGGACGAAGCTTAGATAAGTCCATTTTACTACAGGATTTTCTTCATTACTGTCATTACAGTAATAATTTGATTAACCATAATCCGATGGAACTGGAAGCCTGAAAAACAAGTTACAATTTTGAGGAGTTCTTTGAATACGAGACCCAATAATCTTAGGGATATCTACAACTTGATTAACACTTTGGAAATTAGTTACTCGATTACCAACATCATAAATTTCGATGAAATTAACAACACTGGGATTATTAGCTGATATATCAATTTCATAAGTCGGATTTTTCTTCGATATCACAAACAGGTGAATGGGAGCATTTGTGATTGGAGATGGCATTGGAAATGGAATACCCACGGTTACAACTTCCGTTGCCTGCAATGAATACTTCTTTCTCGCCGGTCCATAAGAATCAGCAGGTATATCGCCAAGATAGTTAAATCTGATGGTTAATGCTGATTCTAATGGAGCTGGAGGATCTTGTTCCAAAGCAGCTGAAACATTACTAGAAATGGGACTCCAATATGGGTATACAAAAACTGTTCCGCTAAGTTGTTCTATAGGTCTAACCCCAATAAACCCAAGCTTATTTTGGTTGTAACCCAAAAGTTCGAGATCTTTACTCCCAGCCGGACCTACAGAAGTAGTAGAAACATCGGCGGCAAAAATCATCGCATTAGTTTCGGTGAGTACTGCTTCTGTACAAATAGATGGATTCATAATATTATACGATTGATAATTAGCCATAACTTCCTCGAGATCTATTAATGTCATAAAAACATACGGGTCGGTGTAATCACCCCCTTTACCTAAAGCATCACCGAATGGTTCGCCCGCTAGATTTGGCGATTTTTGTCCAAGATAAGATTGTGTTCGGTTAGGAGAATGATAATAACTGACAATAAAGCGTTTAACAACGTTATCAATAGTTAGATTGGCAATCATTACAAAATATCTTCCAATGATACCCCCAAATTGTTGAACGTCTGTGGGAGTTAAATCAGTGGGTGGTGCATAATACATACATACCCGGAAACAATCAGGGTTGGGAGTTGTACTTTCTACCGGATCGTAATCAAGATTTCCTGGAAGATATGATGCAGTATAACTGGACGGCTGTTTGCACTTTATTGCATTACTGCCGTTAGCTAAAACCTGTTCTTTAGTTTCACGATCAAACCCAACACAATATGTGGGCTCTCGTGAAACGCCTATGCGGAATAAGTCTGCTACACCTGAATATTTCTGACTTTGATCGATAGAATAACAATCAGCGCTGAGATTCAGTAATAGAGAATCTTTATGCGAACACTTCTTATAAATATTTGTTCGAGGATCAGAGTCAGGGAGTGATGGAGCTGGATTGAGATCATTATGTTCAAGCACAGGAGCATCTGGATCGGGGACTTTAATCAGTTTACTTCGAACAAGATACTCCCCACATATTGGTAAGTCTGTTTCAAGTTGACAATTTTGTGTAACTGTAACTACTGTACCGGTATCACACATTAAAGTTGTTGCGTTATTTGATAAAGCCTTACATTTACCTTGACTTTGATCTAAGAATTGTTTAAGGAAAGTTTGATCTCCAGTGATTACACAACCTGGTATTCCCTTAAGATCTTGAGGATCGCATGTGTATGTTATCTTCTCTTTGGCAACTTCCCCGGATGTTATACAATCATGTCCATCTATCTGAGATTGGTATTGGCATACTCTCGCAACACTCAGATTCCATTGATTGATAACACATTGAGGCTTACAGGCTGACTTTACGATCTTAGAACCAAAGAATATCTCATTTGCGTTAATATCAGACCCATCAGGGGCTTGACAGCCTTTCGGATCCTGACAATAATACTCTGTATAGTTTGTTCCCATCGAGTCACATCCGACTGTACCGGAACTAGCACCATCGGTACTAGATAAAAAATCAGATCTTACACAACCTGAGTTTCTTTGAGACAATTGTGTTAACATTTGCATTTGAGGTTTAACGAAGGTAAACACAAGGGCTAATAGACAGCATATACCTATAATTGTGAACGCAAAAGGTAATATCACCTTAGCTACAGGTTTTGATAATGACATGGGTTTTTATAGCGAATGACTCAGTAAATTTATAGGATATTAATCATTTTATAAATGATGACTACTAGTAGAACATTTAAGCGGCTGAAATGAACATTAGTCAACTCAAACTCAATAAACAAAATATGACTCTTAAAGGAAAGACTTGTAAGAGTCCAGGAGGTTATACTTATCGATCAGCCCGAAGTGGGCGTGTTGGTGGAGAATTGCGCTACAAAGGTCGTTTACTAACAAGTAAGAGTAATCGTCGAGCAGTTGACAAGTTCGTTCACAAATACATGTGCGCCATAACATCGGATGAAGAAAAGTGCCGAATTAAGCATCAGGTATGCAAAATGATTTTAGAGAGAAACCATCAAAAGTTGAAGAATTCGCAAGATCTTATCTCTAAATATTGTATGTTGTTCGATGATCATCAAAAACTATCTGATGACTGGATAAAGATGTGGAACATCGCTAATTCATATGATTTTAATAATGTTATGAAACATTGACATATTACCAATGACATATTACCAATGACATATTACCAATGACATATTACCAATGACATATTACCGTTGGTAATATGTAGTGTAGTGTAGTGTAGTGTAGTAGAGACTGATTTTTCGTTTTCTGTTTAAGCGTTAATAAGACTTGATCGATGACTGCTCTCTTCGTTTCGCCTACAGCAGCCCTAACAGTCCATGGATCTTCACTCTAAGTTTGATTAATTTTTGTTGAGCTTACAAAGTTGACAGATTCTAATCAACTTCATTTCTATCAATTGATCTCTAAACTCTCTGTCGCTAGAGATAAAAAACCGATATAACACAAGTGTATCGGTGTGATGCAAAAGCCTATAGATCAGTACATTCATCCTATCAATCCAAAAGATTGTAAGCCTTGTCAATTGATCAGGTTCAAGTATTGTCGTTTTCATAGAGAGTTGCCGTTACTAGAGATAGATCTTCGATGATAGAGCCTAATAAGGCTCTATCGTAATAAGGCTCTATTTAGAGCTCATGCTTTGCCAAATTTGTCAAACCAAGTTGTCCAATAATCTTTGGACATCCGATTGGACGGATAGGTATCTTTCCGATACTAATATCTTGTTCGGAAGGAATTACATCATAATATAAGGATTTCTTCTCGGTCTTGTTTATCTTACATTTGGATTTACTGATGGCAAAAACATTACTCTTAGAAACAGCATAAACAAAATTGCGATCTTCAAGATATACCGGTAGATAAATAAAGGTCCCGTTGACATTACATGTCACAATTCTAATAGATGGAGTGTTAACACCACTGGGAGATTTATCTTCCCAATATCGTTTAAGCTGTGTATCAAGGTCATCGATTGTAGCCCAAGACATTTTTAGATGCCAATAAGATTTATTGGCATTTATCCTATGATTGATCTGTAGTGTTACAAAACAATAAGATAAAACTACCATTGATGATCGTCCAACTCCCTAAGCACAAAAGCTTGTACCAGCAAACAGGAGGGTTATTCCCTGCACGAAGATATTTGTATGGAATGTCTGAAGCTATGGTCACCTTGAAGTACCTACTTTTTGATTACATTCCTCAATTCGATTTAAAGGCTAAGTGGGAACTTGGTAAGGGTAAGGTTGCTACACGCGATCCAGATTTCTGGAGAAATCATCCTTATGGACCCATTCTTATTGCTGGTAAAGAGGATTGGAAATACGATATGGTTATCGATTTCTACACCGAAAGTGCGAGGGTCGCTACACCAGGTTATGGTGAAGAATTTAGTCCTTTCCAGCTTTGGCAAGGAGTTAGTAACACCAATGATCGAATGGGCAAGTTGTTTACTCGAGAGGTAACAACACCTGCTCAAGCGCGTGAAGCAATGTACGATGGTCATGGTAATCAAGCTTTAGCTATTCAAGAAGCACGCTTAGCGTATGTCACTTGTAGCAAGGGGTTGTATCTTCGACTGAAGACTCATGCTGGGCTTGTTACATCAAGCCCAGTAAAGTCTGTATTGGATATTTCAGCATTTGGTGATCGTATGGTAGCAGCTGTTGCCAATGGCCTTCGTTACACCGGTGTAGACCCTGATCCAAACCTTGTTGAAGGAATGTCAAAGCTTCGACGAGATCTAGAGAAGTTTATCCCCGATTCAGGAATGAGACCACAGTTATACACTCTACCACTTGAAGGTTTCTGGAGTAACGATCAATACGACATTGTCACGTTATCGATGCCTCCATTCGATATGGAGTTATACGAAGGCGGTGAACGTCAAACTCATCGAGTTTATAAAGACTTTCATGGATGGATAAATGGGTTTGTTCGGGAGACTTTACAGCGAGCAAGAGAGATGATGTCTAGCAATGGTATTCTTGCCTTCAGTGTGCTAGACAGACCTGCTGATTCTACAACGAAACCAACCATCGTTTACACCGAAGCTATGATCAAGATTGCTGAAGGTTTAGGTTTTGAGTTTATCGAGATTTTCGGTTTCCCTAAACGAACTCCATGGTGGATCTTTAAGATCAGCGGCGGAAGATTTTATGATTCTTCTAGGCTTTTACAATACTACCCAGAACTTGCTCCCATTAACTTGTACACTAATAACACACCTTTGTTGGAGTATATCCGCCGATGTGTTCAGAAGTACATTATCGGAACTTTAGAAGCTATACCCGAGTTTTCTAAGTACTCGAAGAAAATCGAGAGAATCCTTGGACAGTTTTTGATGGCCAAAGGTGAGTTACTCGAAAAGAATGAAGATCCTTTGTTTTTCGATCAGTTTCCAACTGGAATTCCTCGAATAGAAGAATTAGAAAGTGTTGTTTTTAATGAAACACAGCCTGTTGTTTTCCAGACATCAGATCCGGCTTTTTACCTTCAAGTTCAAGAAGGAATTACAGGAACAGAAATTGTTGTCGAATTATACAAAGCCGCTAAACGGTACATGAACTGGATTGTGACAACAGCAGGATATAATGTTGCTAGTGAGAGACTGAAGTTTGTTGTTGATTCTGATCACGGAAACTCAGTTTCTTTAGTTGTCGAGAAGCGTTTTGCTCCAAGTGTTATTGGATTTATTCGTAGATATGTGCCGATCGGCCCTGGTCAACTACAAGAATTCAAGGGTAAGCCGATGAAACAAGTGTTAGAAGGAGGCCTTGAAGTTCGTGATTATGATGGTGCCACATTATCGCTTTGGCGAACAATGAGACCCTTTGATTCAACACGCTTTGAGACACCTGATCAGCAAGGAATGTCTGATCTCAGATACGATACTGTTAATGCTTACGGTAATCACTTTACACGTCCTCAAAGTCGTATGAAAATTATGGAACAGATCGCTGAAGAACCATTGATTGATCTATTCGCCACGCCTTTCAACACTAACACAGAGAAGTTCTGTAGTTTGTATCCTGATGTGGACTCCGTTGCTGGAAGTCTTGGTAGCTTCTTTAATGTTGACTTGCGTGAAGTTGAAGGTACTTCAACTTTTATGGCTAATCCTCCAGACTTTCCAGATTTTGTCAAGAATGTGATGGATATCATCACGAAAGTCTTGAATGAGTCTGAAGTAACATTCTTCTTGGGAACAGTGCTTTGGGAAGACGTCGGAATCAAGTATTTGAATAGAATTCGAAAAGGGGAAGATCCTGAATTCGGGCCTAAGAGTAAATCAGGGAACTTCATTCTTGATTATTGTTGGGACAAGACACTAATGAATCCAGACTTTCTAAAGGTTGTTTACATCCTCGACAAAAACACTTACCCATCATTGAATCCAATGACTGGAAAGACGTTAATCCGCGAAAGATCAGAAAGCATTGGTGTAATCTTGTCATCCAAGGTGTCTTGGAATACACCCGATTCTCTTATCGATAAACTAGGGCCCGCTGTTATCTTTGGTTGAAATTGTCATATATGACAATTTCGAACAAGTTCAGTTGGCATATTTTCAGACCATTATTTAGAGCCATAGCTCTAAAAACATCGAAACTTGTGTCTGCTCGGCGTGCGAGTACTACGGCTCCAGGTCTGCCTCACTGAT
>ENA-UOUJ01000452-UOUJ01000452.1-activated-sludge-metagenome-genome-assembly--contig:-NODE-452-length-28410-cov-10.058720_pt1 | contig 28410 bp, 18 predicted proteins | sample MGYA00249839_ERZ747224 | MGnify/ENA primary metagenome ERZ747224 (study PRJEB28782, sample SAMN03220277) | activated sludge metagenome | biome: wastewater; feature: sewage sludge; material... | reverse complement strand
ACCAGGCCGTGCCGCGCCAAAGCCCGCCAGCTTCCACGCCCATGGCCCCCGATGGCGGGCCCGGGCCGTTGAGGTCTTCCCCGGCACCGGGCAACGGCACCACAGCCGTGGAACCGGGGTCTCCTCCTGCACCATAGAGTTGTGCGGTGCCTTCCCGCAAGCAAGGCATTCCTAGGCTGCCGCCAGGGCCCGGCCGCTTGTACCTTATACCAATGTGACATTCAGATCAGTCCAAAGGACGATCCGAATGTCTACGGTGGTATATGCCGTGTGTACAAACAAATGGTCGGATAAGGCGAAGCCGAGATCGGACCATATTGTTTGTCACAACGGTATTACCGTTCAACCCCACCGGCCCAAGGGGCAGCGGTTGATATGGTGAATTTCGGAGTTTCCAGGACATACCCCCTCCCGCGGATGGGGTGTTGGAAAATATTCTGCGTCTTCCTGTCGATACCCCCCTCTTGAAAGTATAGTTTTGCGCACAAGTCACACAAAAACGCCATGACGACCCCCTTTTTGCGATCGAAGGCGCTGACCGATGTGCTGGGCCGACAGCCCAAGGAAGTGATCCTGCCCGGCAACCGCATCAGCGAGTATTTCGGCACCAACGTGTTCAATGACGGGGCCATGCGGATGTTCCTCACCGAGGATGCCTACCGGGCCGTCCGCTCGGCGATCGACCGGGGTGAGCGGATCGACCGCCGCTTGGCGGACCAGGTGGCCAGCGGCATGAAGGAATGGGCCACCAGCAAAGGGGCCACCCACTACACCCACTGGTTCCAACCGCTCAACGGATCGAGCGCCGAGAAGCACGATGCCTTTTTCGAGCCCCTGGGCGAGGGCCGAAGCATTGAACGCTTCGACGGCGGGATGCTGGTGCAGCAGGAACCCGATGCCAGCAGCTTCCCCAGCGGGGGCATCCGAAACACCTTCGAGGCGCGGGGCTATTCCGCATGGGACCCCGGCAGCCCGGCCTTCCTGATCCACAACACCTTGTGCATCCCCACCATCTTCGTGAGCTACACCGGGGAAGCCCTGGATTTCAAAACCCCGCTGCTCCGCTCCATCCGCGCCTTGGACGAGGCCGCCACGGCCGTGTGCCGCTATTTCGACAAGGACGTGCAGAAGGTGGTCGCCACCTTGGGCTGGGAACAGGAATACTTCCTGATCGACGAATCCTTCTATTACGCCCGCCCCGACATCATGATGTCCGGGCGCGCCCTCTTCGGCCACGGTCCTGCACGGGGCCAGCAGCTGGAAGACCATTACTTCGGCAGCATTCCCGAGCGCATCCAAGCGTACATGCGCGATTACGAGACCGAAGCGCTGAAACTGGGCATACCCGTGAAGACGCGCCACAACGAGGTGGCCCCCAACCAGTTCGAGTGCGCCCCGGTCTATGAGGAGATGAACCTCGCCGTGGACCACAACATGCTGCTGATGGACGTGATGGAAAAAACCGCCCGCAAGCACGACATGCGGGTGCTCTTCCATGAAAAACCCTACGCCGGGGTGAACGGCAGTGGCAAGCACAACAACTGGAGCCTGGCCACCGATACGGGCGTGAACTTGCTGAAGCCCGCCCGCACGCCCAAGGAGAACATCCAGTTCCTGGCCTTCTTCGTCAACATCATCGCTGCCGTGCACGACCATGCCGCCGTGCTGCGGGCCAGCATCGCCTCGGCCAACAACGATCACCGCCTCGGGGCCAATGAGGCCCCCCCGGCCATCATCAGCGTGTTCATCGGCAACTACCTCACCGAACTGCTCGACGGGCTGGAGAAGAACATCAAATCCAAGATGAGTCCGGCCAGCAAAACCGAGCTCAAACTGGACATTGGCCGCATCCCGCAAGTGCTGCTGGACAACACCGACCGCAACCGCACCGCGCCCTTTGCCTTCACTGGCAACAAGTTCGAGTTCCGCGCCGTGGGCTCCAGCGCAAACTGCGCAGGACCCATGACCGTGCTCAACAGCATGGTGGCGGCGCAGCTCAAGGCGTTCAAAGCCGAGGTGGACGCACTGATCAAACGCGGGGTGAAGAAGGACGAGGCCATCCTGCGCACCATCCGCGACCTGATCGTGCGCAGCAAAGCGGTACGCTTCGAGGGCAACGGCTACGGGGAGGAGTGGAAGGAGGAGGCGGCCAGGCGCGGGCTGCCCAACGTGCAGGACACCCCCATGGCCCTGGACGCCTGGTCCACGGAAGCCACCCACGAGCTCTTCCGCCAAACAGGAGTGCTCAGCGAAAAGGAACTGCATGCGCGCCACGAGATCGAACTGCACAACTACACCCTGAAGGTGCAGATCGAATCGCGCGTATGCGCCGACATGGCCACCAACCACGTGCTGCCGGCCGCCATCCACTACCAGAACAGGTTGATCCAGAACGTGCAAGGCCTGCGCGAGGTGCTCGGTGGCGAGGAGGGGGCCAAGGCCACCGCCACGCAAGTGGAGATCATTCGCAAGATCAGCCTGCACATGGAGCAGGTACGCTTGCTCAGCAAGGCCATGACCGATGCCCGCAAACAGGCCAACATGCTCCATGACCAACGCGAAAAAGCCATCGCCTACTGCGGGTCCGTAAAACCCTTCATGGACCGCATCCGCTACCACAGCAACAAGTTGGAACTGCTGGTGGACGACGAGTTGTGGCCCCTGCCCAAGATGCGCGAACTGCTCTTCACCCGATGAGCCGGGCACAACATGCCCCGAAGGGCCGGGGATGCGAAAAACAGGGGAAGCGAGCCGAACGAAGGGGACTTTGATTACTTTCGCCCGGTCCCGTTCTCCACGGGCAATACACATCCAGATCCGATGATAGACCTGAAGAAATTGCTGGCCGGCATGATGTTCATGGTGCTCTGCACCGCAGGGGCCATGGCCCAGAACAGGGAAGCCAAGGACGCGGACGAAGCGTTCAAGAAGGGTTTCTTCTTCGATGCCATTGAGCTCTATAAAAAGGCCTACACCACCGAGAAGAAGGCCAGCGAAAAGGCCGTGCTCATCTTCAAGGTGGGCGAAGTGTACCGCGCCATGGGCGATGCGGAAAATGCCGAGGTGTGGTACGAAAAGGCCAACAAGGCGCAGTACCCCGACCCCATTACCTACTACTACATCGGCGAAGCCTTGAAGGAACAAGGCAAGTACGCCCAGGCCATTGCCGCATACAATAAGTACAAGGAGAAAAACCCCGGCGACATGCGCGCCGACGCCAGCCTGGCCGCCAGCCAGCAGGCACAAGCCTGGATCGACCATCCCACCCAGTACAAGGTGGACCCCGAAGTGCTGCTCAATAGCCCGCAGTACGATTTCAGTGCCGCATTCTCCGACAAGCGCAACAGCGACGTGGTCTTCGCCAGCAGCAGGCCCGCTTCCACCGGAACCGAAACCGACAAGATCCTCGGGGAAAGCTTCACCGACCTTTTTGCCAGCAGCCGTGACAAACTGGGCAAGTGGAGCGAGCCCGTACGACTGCCACCGGCCATCAACACCCCGGCACACGAAGGCTCGGCCACCTTCAATGAAAAGCGCAACATGATGTTCTTCACCCGCTGCCCGCACGAAAAGAAAAAATCCTTCGGGTGCGATATCTGGGTGACCAAGAAGGTGGGCAGCAACTACAGCGAGCCCGTGATGCTCCCCCTGAAACCGGAACAGGACAAGCAGGACACCACCACCATCACCATCGGGCATCCCACCCTTTCGCCCGACGACAATACCTTGGTGTTCAGCAGCAACATGAAGGGCGGCCAAGGCGGAAAGGACCTTTGGAAAGTGGGGATCAACAAGGAGGGCATGCCGGTGGGCAAACCGGTCAATCTCGGCAAGGAGATCAATACCCCCAAGGATGAAATGTTCCCCTTCTGGCGGAACAATGGCGACCTCTACTTCGCCAGCAACCGGATCGGCGGCATGGGCGGCATGGACATCTACCGCGCCACCAAAACCGGGGAAGGCACCTGGGGACATGCGGAGAACATGAAGAGCCCGGTGAACAGCGCCGGCGATGATTTCAGCATCATCTTCGACGGGGATGAGGACCGCGGGTTCTTTACCAGCAACCGCCCCGGCGGAAAGGGAGAGGACGACATCTGGCGCTTCTATGTGCCCGACATGCTCTTCGCCCTGCAAGGCGTGGTGAAGGACAAGGTAACCGGCGAACCCCTGCCCGATGCCAAGGTGGAGGTGGTGGGCACCGACGGTTCCAATTTCAGCGCGCTGGCCGATGGGAACGGCGGGTTCAACTTCGAGGAAAAGGGGAATGACCGCTACATCAAGGAGAACACCAGCTACACCATCCGGGCCAGCAAGGACAATTACTTGGTCGTGAACGACCAGATCACCACCGTGGGGCTCACCGAAAGCACCACCTTCGTGAAGGAATACCTCCTGCAGCCCGCCGCTAAGAACGTGGCCATCGAATTGCCTGAAGTGCAATTTGAACTGGACAAGGCCAGCCTAACCCCGCAAGGGAAGGATTCCCTGCAAACCTTGTACAGGACCTTGGTGGAAAACCCCACGATCGTGATCGAGCTGGCCGCACACACCGATACCCGGGGCTCCGATGCCTACAACATGAACCTCTCGCAGAACCGGGCGCAAAGCTGCGTAAACTACTTGGTCAGCTTGGGCATCGATCCGGCACGGATGGTGGCCAAGGGCTACGGTGAAACGCGCACGCGCATCAGCGATGCCGAGATCGCCAAGATGGCCACCACCGAGGAGAAGGAGGCCGCCCACCAGAAGAACCGCCGTGTGGAGTTCTCCGTGAAGAGCTTCGACTATGTGCCCAAGGCCAACGAACAGGGCACCGGAACCAATTAGCCCGTACCCATCGGTTCAAAGGCATCCCGTGTTCGCGGGGTGCCTTTTTACTTCCCGCCCATGACCGAGCCTAGTTCCCGCTACCAGCAACGAGGCGTGAGCAGCGCCAAGGAGGATGTGCACAAGGCCATCGCCCTGATGGACAAAGGGCTGTTCCCCCGCGCCTTCTGCAAGATCGTGCCCGATGAACTCACCGGCAGCCCCGACCACTGCATCGTGATGCACGCCGACGGGGCCGGCACCAAGAGCGCCTTGGCCTATGCCTATTGGCGCGAAACCGGCGACCTTGGCGTATGGAAAGGCATTGCACAGGACGCCGTGGTGATGAACCTGGACGACCTGCTCTGCGTGGGGGCCACGGACCACATCCTGCTCAGCAGCACCATCGGGCGGAACAAGCGATTGGTGCCCGGCGAGGTGATCGCGGCCATCATCCAAGGCACCGAGGAATTTCTGGAACGGATGCGCGGCCTGGGCATCGGCATACACAGCACCGGAGGCGAAACCGCCGACGTGGGTGACCTGGTGCGCACCATCATTGTGGACAGCACCGTGGCCTGCCGCATGCGTCGCGATGAAGTGATCGACAATGCCCGCATTCGCCCCGGCGACGTGGTGGTGGGCCTGGCCAGCTACGGGCAGGCCACCTACGAGGACAGCTACAACGCCGGCATGGGCAGCAACGGCCTCACCAGCGCCAGGCATGACGTGTTCCACCCAAGTGTGGGAACTTCCTGGCCGGAGACCTATGATCCCGGAACGCCGGCAGAGCTGGTGTACACCGGGCAGGCCAAGCTTACCGACCCCCTGGAAGGCACGCCACTGGACCATGGCCTTGCAGTGTTGTCACCTACGCGCACCTATGCCCCCGTGGTGCGCGAGGTGCTGAAAACCATGCGCGGTGACATCCACGGCATGGTGCACTGCAGTGGCGGGGCCCAAACCAAGGTGTTGCACTTCATCGAAGGGTTGCGCGTGGTGAAGGACAACTTGCTGCCCGTGCCACCGCTGTTCACCACCATACAGCGCATGAGCGGTACCCCGTGGCGTGAGATGTACAGCGTGTTCAACATGGGCCACCGCTTGGAATTCTATGTGCCGGAACAGCACGCGGAAAAGATCATCGCAACTTCGGAAAGTTTCGGCATAGCGGCCCAAGTGATCGGAAGGGTGGAGGAGGCGCCCGCCAAGGAAGTGAGGATCGATGGACCGCACGGCAGCTTTGTGTATGGGGGATAACCACATCGCCGGGCCAAAGGCCGAAGAAACACCGATCGACCGCTGGACCTGACCAACCCGGCAACGCATTTCCAACAACAGGCAACCTTCCCCCAGCCATGAGCGACCTGCTCAATCGCCTTTCCGCCATCCACGACCGCCGCGAGGAGATCGGTAAGCAACTGGCCGACCCGGACGTCATCGCGGACCGCAAGCGCTTTGTGGACCTCAACCGCGAATACCGCGACCTGGAAGAGGTGGACCAGGCCTTCGTGGATTACAGGCGGGTGGTGGAAGACCTTCGGGGCGCCGAGGAGATCCTGCGCACCGAGCGCGACCCGGACATGCAGCAACTGGCCCGCGACGAAAAGGACCAACTGGTACCGCGCATGGCCTCCATGGAAGAGGAGATCCGCTTGCTGCTGGTGCCCAAGGACCCCAACGACGAGCGCAATTGCACCATGGAGATCCGTGCCGGCACCGGTGGCGACGAGGCGGGCATCTTCGCGGGCGACCTCATGCGCATGTACACCCGCTATGCCGAGGACCGCGGCTGGAAGGTGGAGGTGGCCGACATCAACGAGAACAGCGCGGGTGGCGTGAAGGAAGTGGTGCTGAACATCGAGGGGGCCGGCGCGTATGGCGTGCTGAAGTTCGAGGCCGGCGTGCACCGTGTGCAGCGCGTGCCCCGCACCGAGGCCAGTGGTCGCATCCACACCAGCGCAGCCACCGTGGCCGTGCTGCCCGAGGCTGAAGAGTTCGATGTGGAAGTGAAGGAAAGCGATGTGAGAATGGAAACCGCACGGAGCGGCGGCGCGGGCGGCCAGAACGTGAACAAGGTGGAAACCAAGGTGCGCCTCACCCACGTCCCCTCCGGGGTGGTGGTGATGTGCCAAACCGAACGCTCCCAACTGGGCAACCGCATGAAGGCCATGCAGATGTTGAGGAACAAACTGTACGAGGAAAAGGTCCGCGCCGAGCAGGATGCCGTAACCGCCCATCGGCGCAGCCAAGTGGCCAGCGGCGACCGCAGCGCGAAGATCCGCACGTACAACTACCCGCAGAGCCGGATCACCGATCACCGCATCGAGTTTACCGTGCACAACCTGGCTGAAGTGATGAACGGCCACCTGCAGCCCCTGATCGATGCACTGCAACTGGCCGACCGCACCGAAAAGCTCAAAGCCGGCGAAAGCCATTGATGGGTTGAATGCGCCACAAGGTCCGTGGTCCCCTGGCCCCTTGGCATTGGTATTCACACACGGTAAATTGAATTACTTTGGCCAATGGCCGAACACATCCTACTACTGGGTGCAGACCTTGGTGATCCGCCACGAACATTCGCTCGCGCAACGGAGTTGATCACCCGGCGCGTTGGCCCCGTGAGGGCGGTAAGCCGTGACCATTGGACCAGGCCATGGGGGTTCAGCGGAGCGCATTTGTTCCTGAACCGCGCGTTGGCCGTGGACAGCGGATCGCCGCCCCCGCAAGTGATGCAGACCTTGGTGGAGATCGAACAGGAACTGGGGCGACAACGCCCGGCAACCGGCGGGTATGCCTCGCGCGCCATCGATATCGACATCCTCTTCATCGAAGGGCAGGTGATCGATCTGCCGGGCCTGGCCGTGCCGCATCCGAGGGTACATCTACGGGCGTTCGCCCTGGGGCCCGCTGCGGACATTGCCCCTGCGCTGGTCCATCCGGGGCTGGGGCGCACGGTACTGCAATTGCTCGATCAAGTGCCGCCGGAACCATGAGGCCACCCTATGGATACATCGCCGTGGAAGGCTTGATCGGCGCGGGCAAAACCACCTTGGCCAAGCGGCTGGCGGCGGAATGGGGGGCCGAGCCCGTGCTGGAGGAGTTTGAAGACAACCCTTTCCTCCCCCGGTTCTACGCGGATCCCGCGCGACATGCCTTCACCCTCGAACTGTCCTTCCTCGCTCAGCGCTACCACCAGCTCAAACGCGTGGGGGAGCGGAGCCTGTTCCAACCCATGGCCGTAGCGGATTATTCCATCGGCAAATCATTGGTGTTCGCCGGGGCCACGCTCCCGCCGGACGAACGCGCCCTCTTCAACGACCTGTACACCATCATGTACAGCGGGATGCCCAAGCCCGAGCTGCTGCTGTACCTGCACTTGCCCATGGACACCGTGCGCGGGCGGATCCGATCGCGCGGGCGCTCCTATGAACAACACATCACCGCCGAATACCTGGAACAGGTCCAGCAGCGTTACTTGGACCACTTGCGCAAATTGGCGGGTGTTCGGGTGGTCATCCTCGAACTGAACGGCAGGGACCTGCTGAAGGACCGGGCCGCATACGACCGGTTACTGGCCCTGTTGACAGAAGAACGGGAGGTGGGGCTCTCCTTAGAGCAGTTGTGAGCAGCAGGCACCGTCCATCCGCAGCCCGTCACTCACCATGGATCGTGTACAACTACGTGCCTCCGGGTTCCGAAGTTTGGCATGAATGGTGGTTAAGTTTGCGCCGATCCGGATAAATAACCAACTGATCAACACATGGAAAATCATCACCGCGCAGGTTTCGCCTTATTGGCCGCGACAGCCTTGGTGGTCGCCGGTTGCGGCGGACTCGGAAAAATGGACAAGTACGCCTCGACCATCTCCCACACGGTGGACCCAAGCCCCCTGATCGTGCAAGGCGACACGGTGCATGTGAACATCAATGGGAACTTCCCGGGGAAGTATTTCTACAGAAAGGCATTGGTGGAGCTGACCCCCACCATCACCTATGCCGGTGGGGAATCTCCGTTGAAAATGGCCGGGTTCCAAGGAGACAAGGCCGTTGGCAACTACACCGTGGTGCCCTACGAGCAAGGCAAATCCTTCAGCTATAGCGACAAGGTGGCGTACACCCCCGCCATGGAGCAAAGCCAGCTGATGCTCAACATCCTCGGCAAGCAGGGCAAGAAGGAAAAGCCCTTCACCGCCGTGAAGCTCGCCGACGGGGTGATCACCACGCCCTACTTGGTGATGAGCGACGACCGCGTGATCATGGCCCCCGATAAGTTCGTTCGCGTAACTACCCACAGTGCCAATGCCACCATCAACTACCTCGTAGCCTCTGAAGTAGTGCGCCCCAGCGAACTGAAGGACCAGGACGTGAAGGACATGAACGACTTCGTGAAGAACGGCATGAAGAACCCCCGCATCACGTGGAAAGGAGTAACCGTGAATGCCTGGGCATCGCCGGAAGGCGAGGTGCACATGAACGAGAACTTGGCGGAGAAGCGTGCCAACACCGGCAGCAACTGGATCCGCAACGTGCTGGCCTCCAATAAGGTGGCTGCAGCCAAGGACAAGGCCTTCTTCACCCTCAACCCGCGCGGTGAGGACTGGGACGGATTCAAAGCAGCCACCCAAGCCAGCAGCTTTGCCGACAAGGACCTCGTGCTCCGCGTGCTGGAAATGTACCCCGACGTGAACAAGCGCGAGCAGGAGATCAAGAACATGGCCGCCACCTACAAGGAAATCGCGGATGGGATCCTGCCCAAGCTGCGCCGCAGCGAAGTGAGCCTGAACTACGAGGTGAACGGGTACAGCGATGAGGAACTCACCGCCCTCAGCAAAAGCAATCCCGACACGCTCAACGTGGAGGAACTCCTCAAGGCCGCCAGCCTCACCAGTGACCTCAACGAGCAGCTGCGCATCTACAAGGAGGCCGAGCGCCTCTTCCCGCAGGACTACCGCTGCGCCAACAACGTGGGCTACGTGCTCTTCCAACAGGGCAAGAGCGCCGAGGCTGAGGCCGAATTCCAAAAGGCCAACGGCATCATGGACAACCCCATCAGCACCAACAACCTCGGCGTGATCGCACGCCAAAAGGGTGACCGTGCCAAGGCCGCCAGCCTCTTCGCCAAGGCTACCGCCGCGGGCCCCGATGTGAAGTACAACCAAGGCATCATCGCCATCCAGAACGGCGACTACGCCAGCGCCAACAGCAGCATGGCCGGGCAAAACACCTTCAACGCCGCCCTGGCCAAAATGCTCGGTGGCGATGCCGCCGGCGCGGGCACCATCCTGGCCGCCAGCCCGGACAAGGACAGCGCCAAGGGCCACTACCTCGCCGCCATCATCGCAGCCCGCACCAACAACGGCGACGGCGTGCGCAGCAACCTCGCCGCAGCCGTGGCCAAGGACGCCAGCCTGAAGGACAAGGCCATGAAGGACCTCGAGTTCCGCAACTTCAAGGACAGCCTCGGCCTCTAAGCCGGGATTGTTCCAAAAATCAAAAAGCCCTCGCCGACGCGGCGGGGGCTTTTTCGTTTAACCACCGCGCATTTGCGGTTGCAGCGCGTATTCGGCACCGGTGCACGTTCCTGCTCGTGCAGCCAAGTGTGGGCCCTTCGCTTCGCTGGCTTTTCCATGCGAAATCCTTTAGGGTCGATATAGGCGAATGCAGGGCACGTGACAGGCGGGGCAAGGTTCATTGGCAAGCAACCTATACCATGGCCAAGCGTCTTACCTTCATGGTGTCTTAATCCCGAGCATAATGAAAGCAGTATCCACGACCTTCGTTTATGCGCCAATGGGGAAGGAAGTCTTAATCCCCGGCATAATGAAAGCGGTTTCGACGGTATTGGCCGTCCATGGAGCTCTTCACCTATCCGCCCAATTCGCTGCGCCGGTCAACTTGTTTTACAGCGATGTGGATTATCCCTATTTGGTGTCCACCGGCGATGTGGATGGGGATGGACACACCGATATCCTCTACGCGCAGAACAATGGCTGTTACGTCTTTCTAAATGACGGCAACGGCGACTTTGGCCCGCGCATATCGATACCGGTGGGCGGCCTTGTGCTCAATTCGATGTTGGGCTTGGCCGATGTGAATGGCGACGGTATTGGGGACATCCTCTTTGGCGGCGCCTGGTACCCCGGGCTTGGGGGAGGCGCCTTCGGCCCGGGGCAGTTTGTGAGTAACGGCCGGGCAATGAAGATGGTGGCCGACATGGATGGTGATGGTGACCTTGACATGTTGGTGGGTAGTGTCACCGCCGCGCAGTTATGGATCAATGATGGCACGGGCAATTTCACCGATGGGCAGGCCATCGGCGCCACGGGCACCACCACCTCCATGTACCCGCACCTCAAGGACGTGAGCGGAGATGGTTTGCCGGACCTGGTCATCGGTGGCGGGTGTACGCAGCATGGATGGTACCAGAACCTCGGTGGTGGCAACTTCGGGCCGGTGAACGCGGGTGCGCTTTTCGCCAATAGTGGAGTGACCCATTGCGGGGACGTGGACGGGGACGGGGACAATGACATCCTGACCAAGAACGGCACAATCACCAGCTGGCTGGCCAATGACGGCACCGGCAATTTCACCGTAGCGGATACGCTGGCCGTGGGACCCTTCAGTTCACCCGGGGATGTAGCAGGGGACGTGGATGGCGATGGTGACCTGGACCTGGCCGTGGAAACCGGCAGCAGTTGCGACGTGCGCTGGTGGTGGAACACGGGCAACGGGTACTCTTGGAACGATGCCAGCGTGGAAACCTTGGGCGCCTATTCGCTCAAGCACACGCGCTACGCGTTGGGGGACATGGATGGCGATGGGGCACTTGACCTGGTGGCCACCAATGGTCAGGGGATCTTGATGTGGTACCGCAATGAGGGCGGCAGCTGGGGGCCTCGTCACAATGTGGGCGCCTTTCTCGGAGGAGGGAACGACCTGAGCGTGGCCGACATCGACCAGGACGGCGATCCCGACCTGGTGGCATCTGCCCTCTACGGCAGGCACATCACCTGGTATCCCAACAACGGGGATGGTACCTTCGGAACCCAGCGGGTAGTGGCGGAAAACCTGGGGGACAATTACCAAGCCCACGCCATTGACCTGAATGGGGACGGCTTTCCGGACGTGCTTTCCAGCAAGCCGGAAGCCGCGATTATCTGGAACATCGGCGGCGGCAATGGCTGGGTGGCCGATAGCCTGCCAGGGCAGGGCATCTCGCGCTGTGAGGCCGACCTGGACGGCGATCTGGACCCTGACCTGGTGGGGGTGAATGCCTGGTATGAGAATGATGGAACCGGCCACTTTACCCGGCATGCTGAACCGCTGCTGATAGAAGGCAAGGTGCAGGTAGCGGACATGAACGCGGACGGAATACCCGATATCGTGATCGGAGGTGGCGGCTGGCGTGTACTGCTGAACGACGGCAGCATGGGCCTTAGCATGCTGGAGGGTGCGGGGAATATGGACGTGTACGACTTGGCGGACGTGGATGGCGATGGTGCCGCCGATGCATACGCGGAGGATTATGGCCGCAAGGTGTACCTGATGCGGAATGATGGAACAGGCCTCCTCACCCCCTCCTTGCAGGCCAGCATTGGGGGTAACGGCACGCCGCGCCACATGCTTGCAACCGACATCAATGGCGATGGATTTCCCGATGCCGTGTGGGCCATGAGCGACCTTTATACGCACAATACCTATTACAATCTGAACTTGGGCAATGGCGAACTGGGCCCCACGGGAGTGGTGGTGCTGGGCAATGGCAGTGCGGGCGACATGCTGCTGGCGGACCTGAACGCGGACGTGGTGCCCGACCTGGCATCTGTGGCGCACAACCAGATCACGTGGCAGCAGAACCACTTCTACGATGCCTTCCGCCTGCGTGGTCACCTCTACTACGACTTCGATGTGGATGCCACAATGGACAGCTTGGAACATCCCGTGCGCTACAAGCTCGTCAGTACCGATGCCAATGAGGTGCTGGTGTGGTCCAACAGCACCGGCGAGTTCGACCTGCCAGCGGACACCGGCACTTGGCACGTGTGGCACACGCCACCCCCCAGCTATCAGGTCACCAACGACCCGGACACCTTGGTAGCCACACTGACCCCGCAGGCTCCCATTGCCACAGGGCTGGACATCGGCCTGGCACCGGCCACGAACGATACCGCACTGGGTTTTTGGGTCACCTACCAGGCCATGCGGTGCAACACCGCACAGGTCGTACAACTGCGCTTGGCAAACAACGGCACAGCCATCGCCACAGGCGTGGTCTTGAGCTTCGAACTGCTGGGCGACCTCACCTATTCTTCGGTCTCACCCGCCCCGGATTCCATCGTGGGGCCGACCTTCTTCTGGAATTTGGACAGCCTGCACTGGTTCCAGGAGTTCGTGGCACAGATCACGGTGGATGTAGGCGCCGCCGGCACTACGGCTGGTTGGCATGCCACCATGGTGGCCGCGAACCTGCCCGATACCCTAGTTGCCGGTTTTGGTCCGCAGGGTGTGAGCTGCTCCTGGGACCCCAACGACAAGCTCGTGACCCCACAGGGCTACGGCAGCGCCGGGGCCGTGCCGGTGGACATCCCCTGGCTGGACTACACCGTGCGCTTCCAGAACACGGGTACCGACACCGCCTTTAACGTGAGCGTGCTGGACACCTTGGACACGGACCTGGACCCGCTCACCATGGAGGTGCTGGACGCCTCGCACCCGCTCACACGCATCGAGGTGGACACGGGCCGCGTAGCGCTCTTCCAGTTCCAGCATATCCTGCTGCCGGACAGCGGAGCCAACGAGACTGCAAGCCATGGGTTCGTGCGGTTCCGCATCCGGCCCGTGGCCGGTTCCCCAGACGGCACGCAGATCACCAATAGTGCAGGCATCGTATTCGACTGGAACGCGCCGGTGATCACCAACACCGTGCTGAACACCCTGGTGGACTGTAGCCTGTACCAGGCACTGATCACCGACCAGGGCAGCTTCCTGGAGGCCAGCGCAGGGGAGTCTTATCAATGGTTCCTGAACGGAGATACCGTGCCCGGCGGAACAGGAGCCACCATCACCGACCTGCATACCGGCAGCTATACCGTGCAGGTGACCAGCGTCTACGGATGCGTGTCGCTGTCCGATCCCGTGGAGGTGATCACAACCGGCATCACGGGGGCAGCGGTGGATGGTGTGCGGATCTTCCCAAACCCTGCCCACAACAGGCTGGTGATTGCCTCTTCACACGGGTGGACTTCAGGCACGCACCTCCGCATATTGGATGCCAGTGGCCGCGTGTTGCGTGATCAGGCACTAGTGGGCCTGGCCGCAGGAGGTGCGGTGGAGCTGAACGTGGCCGACCTGGCTGCGGGCAGCTATGTGCTCCAGCTTTTCGGGGCTAAGCATGTGGAAATCTTGCGGTTCAGCAAGGATTGAACACTGCCGGTCGCACGTGCGGCAGTGGTTTTGCCTGCCTCAACGTGCCACGTTGAGGGCTGCGCAATAGGAACCCGACGGCGTTGATCCCCGGAGGCGGAAGCGGCCGGGAGCAACATCGCCCCTCCGCTGGCAGAAGTGTTCAGCGCGGGGAGGAATGAGCGTAGGCGGGCCGGTCACTTGTACCACCCACACTCGCTTGCGTTTGCAACGCGGGCAGTTCTTTTTCCAAGATAAGCGATGAAACAGCCGGAGGCCGAAAAGCAAGGAGCACTCGGCACAGTGGGGCCCAACTAACGGCAGATAGGCGGCCAAGGGAAAGGAGAGAACGAACCTATTGGTTGCCGCACCGGCTCAGCCTTTCATCGCCTCCATCGTTTCCGCGTAGCTAATGGCCATATGCGAATGGTGTTGCGCGCAACTCCCATTGCGGATGACCAGCACCTGGGGTGATTCATGTTCAATGCCGTAACGCGTGGCCACGGCATCAGAGATGTCCCGGTGGGCCAGCAGGTCCAAGTAGTAAACACGGTGCCGCTCGGCATCTTCGGCCGTCCACGCACGTTCCAGTCTGTTCAATGCGGCCTTGCTGATGGGGCAGCGGGTGCTGTGCTTGAAGATCAGCACCGGGTGTGCGTTGGACAGTTCGTCGATGCGGTCGAGCTGCCCGATCGTGGTAAGTTCCTTCCATTTCATGGCTTAGCGAAGCTATGGGCCTGGCTGTGGCGGAGGGCTGACTTTGCTCAGCGATGCGCCCACGGAAGCGGCCATCCGGCAAATGGCCTATCTTGCATGAAAAGCAGGCATGCGATGGTGCGCCCATTCCGCATTCTGGCAATAGGTCCGCTGCTGGGCATGGGCATCGGCGGCACCGCACAAACCGTGGTGTGGCAGGAAACCTTCGACGGCACCAACAACTGGGAGACCGGCGCCAACCTGAACCAGGACCTCGGCGGGTCCTGCGGAAAGTCCAACAAGTTCTACATCTCCTGCAAGGAGAACGGCAACGCGGCAGGCAGTTGCGGAACCGGTTGCGGCAGCAACAAAACGCTGCACGTGGGCAGCAGCACGCTGGGTGACCTGGGTGCAGCGTATGATGCCGGAGGGTTCAGCAGTTGCGGCGGCGGCTGCTTCCTGTGCAACACCACCACCAACAAGCGGTCGTGGTCCAAGGTCATCAATACCACAGGCTACGGCACGCTCTCCCTGGAGTTCGACTATATCGAAACAGGACAAGGCTCCACGGACAATGCCTTGGTGGAGTACAGCACCGATAATGGGAGTTCGTGGAGCGTGCTCCAGGACACGCCCAAGACGAACAACTCGGGTTGTGGCGGTCAGGGGCGGTGGACGCACGCCAACGTTCCCCTGCCGGCATCCTGCTGGAACATCACCACCTTGCGCATCGGCTTCAAATGGGTGAACAACAACGATGGCGCCGGCTCTGACCCCTCGTTTGCGGTGAATGATGTGCAGATCACCACGCCAGGCACCTTGCCGGTGGAGTTGACCTCCTTCACGGCACATGCAGACGGGCAACAGGCGGTGCTGGAATGGACCACTGCCAGCGAGCACGACAATGCCTACTTCAGCGTGGAACACAGCCGTGATGCCTTTGCATTCCGGGAAGTCGGGCGTGTATCCGGAACGGGGAACAGCCAATCATTGGTGCCATACGAGTTCAAACATGGTGCACCTGCTTGGGGCTTGAACTTCTACCGGTTGCGCCAGGTGGACCTGGACGGGCGATACGAATACTCATCGGTGGTGCCCTTGCTGGTGAACGCCGACGCTTCACCCTTGGTCGTGGCCCAAATGAACGGTGACCTGTTGATCACCGGCCCTATTCCGGACCCGGGAAGTTGCCGCTTCATGCTGTGCGACCTGCAAGGCAGGGTGCTGTTGCAAGGCATCCCCACGGAAGAGCGCCTGCGCTTGGACATCGGGTCCTTGGCCCCCGGTTGCCTGGTGCTGCGCTTGATCACGCCATGGGGCAGTGAGGCCCGTGCGTTCGTTCGGTAGCTTCCCCGGTCATTGTGGATCCCCGCAAACAAAGTGCGAGGGGTTGCACCTTCGCACTTCGTTGACCTGCCGGTGAGGAGTTTGGTACCGCAAGCTCAGCGCACCAGAGTGTTTGCCACGATGTCGCCATTACCTAAGCGCACCAGGCTACGGTCGTATTTCACCTTCATCTGGCCGGTGCCCTTCACATAGGTGATGATCCCTACGGGGCCGCGGTAAACCAAGCGTTTGTCCGGCAGCACCGGGGTCATTTGCACATCGAAGCGCAGGTTTTTGTTCTTGCGCGCAGCTGCCTTGGTGATGTTGGCGTTCCGGGTGTCCACCAACACCTCCTTGGTCAAGTAGCCTTCTTGTTCAAAACGCAGGTAGGCCAAGTCGCCTACGGCGAGCTTCAGGTCGAACCCACCGTCCGGTTCCACCCCAAGCGGAACGCAGAACCGGTTGCCCACTTCCACCACCTCAAAGGTGCCCATGGGGCTGTCTTCATCAATGAGCACCCTGCCGTGTATCATCACCTTGTCCTGGCCGTTGATGCTTGCCGGGAAGAAAGTTGCGCAAGCAATGCAAAGAGGGACGATCTGGCTGCTGAAAGGGATCCGGGCTTTCATCTGGGAGGCCATTGTGTCTCGGCTTCGGGTACAAAGCTCCTGCCTTGCACAAGCCTCTACAATACCCACAAAGGATGATTTTTTAGGCCATGTCCGATTGAGCTTGCTGAGCCCGTTGTGAAGGCCATGCAGTTATGCAGCGCTGGCCTTGATGGCGAAGAGGTGACGAAGCGATGAGGCTGATGCTTCTTCCCTTCTTCCCTTCTTCTCTTCTTCCCTTCTTCTCTTCTTCTCTTCTTCCCTTCTTCCCTTCCTCCCTTCTTCCGTTCTTCCCTTCTTCATCCCCCCTCAGGCGCTGGACAGATCACTTGCTGATCACAGCGGGGTTCTCGCGGTTTCGAAGCAGCTACACCCAACAACGGTCCACGGCGTATTTCACTAAGCCCGCCACACCGCGCACGTTCAATTTCGTCATCAGGTTCTTGCGGTGTGTTTTCACGGTCTCTTCCGTGATGAACAAGGCATCCGCGATCTCGCGGTTGGTGCGGTCCAGGGCCACCATGCGGATGATCTCTCGCTCGCGCTTGGTGAGGCCCACATACTCACCGCCCATGCGCTTTTCCGTGAAGCGGTAACCGTTGGCAATGCTGTGCTGTGCCTGTGGTGAGATGTACGTGCCGCCGTTCATGACCGTCCGCACGGCATGGGCCAGTTCATCCGCGGGGCCGTCCTTGAGCACATAGCCCGAGGCCCCTTCGATCAGCATGCTGTTCACGTACTCGATCTCCGTAAGCGCGGAGTGGGCAAGCACCTTCAGGCCGGGATAGTTACGATGCAGCTTTCGCACCGTATCAATGCCGTCCATTTCATGCAGCGAAACATCAATGAGGATCAGGTCCGCCTGTGTTTCGCGCAACCGCTCCAGCAACTTGACTCCCGAGCAGGCATGGCCCACCACTTCCAGTTCGGGCTGATCGGCCAGTCGCGATGCAATGCCCAAGGCCACAAGCTCATGACGGTCCACCACGATGATGCGGATCATTTGCATTCAACCGGGTACGAGATTGGATGGGAGTGGATAGGAAACGTGGTTGACGTTGGATCGTAAGTATCCGTTGTCATTCGTCGCGTGGACCGGCTGGAGCAGAATCCTTTTTACCCTGGGCAATGGGCAGATCGTACTGGCTGTGTGTTTTACGTCGCCAATTTAACCGGCAACCATTGAATGACCAAGGGCTCCCCAATTTTAGGGATGCGGCGGGTGCTTTTTGGGAAAGGCAGTGCATCTTGGTTGCGAAGGACAAAGCGTGTGGTGAATGGACATGGTGTAGCTTTAGGGCGTGCCGGTGGCGATCCTGTCGTCAACAACCGGAGCCGTTCTTCCACTTTTCAATCCCATGTCCATTGATGTAGCAGGCAATTCCATTGCCGGGAATTCTTCCACCGCTGAACACCCGATCCAAGCCGCCATGGCCGGTGCCGGCGTGATCGAAACCACCGAAATGGCCGCGCTGGCCGCGCAGTTCGTGAACAGCACGGCGCGCCACGTGTTCCTCACCGGCAAGGCCGGCACCGGTAAAACCACCTTCCTGCACCAACTGGCGCGCAGCACCCACAAGCGCTTTGTGATCCTGGCCCCCACGGGCATCGCCGCCCTCAACGCCAAGGGCGTCACCATCCATTCGCAGTTCCTCCTGCCCTTCGGAAGCTTCATCCCCGAGCGGCAACTGCCCGCGGACATCCCACCGTACGGCAACTTCCACGACCGCGACACGCTGAGCCGCCGCCATCCGCTGAACGCCGTGCGCCGCAACGTGCTGCGCGATGTGGACCTGCTGATCATCGACGAGGTGAGCATGCTGCGCGCGGACCTGCTGGATGCCATCGACCACCGCATGCGCAGCGTGCGCCGCGTGTACGACCGCCCCTTCGGCGGCGCGCAACTGCTGCTCATCGGCGACCTCTTCCAACTTCCGCCCGTGGTGAAGGATGAGGAATGGCAGGTGCTGCGCAAGTGGTACAACAGCATGCACTTCTTCGAGTCGCGCGCACTGAAGGAGAGCGGCTACGCGCACATCGAGCTGGACAAGATCTTCCGCCAGCAGGACGCCGGTTTCATCGGCATCCTCAACAACCTGCGCAACAACACGGTGACCAAGCAGGACGTGGAGATCCTCAATGCGCACTACCGCGCCAACATTCCGAAGGAGGAATCCGAGGGCGTGATCACGCTCACCACGCACAACCGCACCGCCGACGAGATCAACGAGCGCGCCCTGAAAGCCTTGCCCGGCAAGGCACACCGCTTCGAGGCCACGGTGAAAGGCGATTTTCCGCAGAGCATGTACCCGGTGCTGCCCGAACTGGAACTGAAGGAAGGCGCGCAGATCATGTTCATCCGCAACGACATGGACAAGGCCTACTTCAACGGGAAGCTGGCCAAGGTCACTTCGATCGGCAAGGACGGCATTGCGGTGGAAATGATCGACGACGGCATGCCGTATACGCTGAAGACTGAAACGTGGGAGAACAAGCGCTACGCGGTGGATGGCGTCACCAAGGAGCAGAAGGAGGAAGTGCTGGGCACCTTCGAACAGTACCCGGTGAAGCTGGCGTGGGCCATCACCGTACACAAGAGCCAGGGCCTCACCTTCAGCAAGGCCATCATCGATGTGGGCAGTGCCTTCGCGCCCGGTCAGGTGTACGTGGCGCTCTCGCGGTTGCGCGCGCTGGACGGGCTGATCCTGCGCACCCGCATCGATCCTTCCGTGGTGAGCACCGACCGCGACGTGGTGGCCTTCAGCGAAAGCCGCCACGCCCAGCAGCCCTTGCCCGAACAACTGAAGGAGCAACAACGGCAGTACCTGCAAGCCGTGCTGTCCAGCACCTTCAACCTCGGCGACATCCTGAAGAAGGTGGGCTTTACCCGCAAGGACCACGACACGGGCGGATTCGAGGATGAAAGCATGAAGACCGCCCTGGTGCGCTTCGCGGACAAATTGCAGGCCGAGGAAGTGAACACCGCCACCTTTGGCAACCAGCTGCTGCGCCTGATGCACACGGACGAGCGGCAGATGCTCCTGGAGCGCATCGGCAAGGGCGCCACATACTACGGAAAGCTGCTGCGCGAAAGCATGAAGGACCTGCTGCAGCACCTGGCGCAGGTGGAGCAACTAAGCCGCACCAAGGAATACGCCGCGGACCTGCGGGAGATCGACGGCATGCTGGTGAAGAAGCTGGCGCAGATCGCCAAGGCGGGCACCATTGCCGAGTGCATCCTCAACGGGGAGGAGATCAAGCCCATGCCGGAAACAGATCGGGAATTGAATGCACAACGCGCGAGCATGGTGCAGAAAGTGGCCCAATGGGCAGGGGAGCACAAGCCCGAGGGCAGCGCCAAGAGCGGCCGCAAGCGCAACCGCCGATCTGCGGATGACGTGTTTGCCCCGGAGAAAAAACCCAAGGCCCCAAGAGGTGAAACCTACCGCAAAACCTACGCGCTGCTGAAGGAAGGCAAGACCCTGGCCGAGGCCGCTGCGGAAAGGCAACTCTCACTCGGCACCCTGGAAGGCCACGCCGCACGCGGGATCGCGGAGGGAGAAGTGGAGATTGGCACGGTGATGGAGGAGGCCGTACGCGACCACATCGCCGATTGGATGCGCGATTTCCCGGAAAAGGACACCAACGCCGCACGAGGTCATTTCGGCGAGCTGTACAGCTATGGCCAACTGCGCATGGTGCAGGCTTGGCTGAAGCTCGAAGAGGGGTAGGGTCGCCACTGGTTCCGCACCTGATCTTCCACGAAGATCCCGAAGACCGGCATGGATCTTATTTTCAAGGGAATGGGCCGTGTAGGCTGGCAAGGACCTACCTTTGCACGGTTAAACAAACACGACAGTACAATGGCAAGTGGTAAAGTGAAGTTCTTCAACACGGAGAAAGGTTTCGGGTTCATCACCCCCGACGAAGGCGGCAAAGACGTCTTTGTGCACAAAACCGGCACCCGTGACGCCCTTTGGGAAGGTGACGCGGTCACCTACGAAGTGGAAGAGACCCCCAAGGGCCTCAACGCGATCGACGTACGCAAGGTCTGAGGCTAAGCCTCATTGCGGGCAATTGGAAAGCCCCGGCCTTGGCCGGGGCTTTTTCATTGGTGCACCGTGCATGGGTAGTTCCCCCCGGCCTTGACCCTGCGCTCACGTTTTTCGCGAGTGCGGATCCCTTGTCCCGTCTCTGGCGGTTTCAATGCAGGACCATCCGTGGGCCAATCTGCCACCGATCACCGATCTCCTACACAGCTCTTGCCGCATACTTCGCCCGCCCATACTGCTTCGTGTACAAGTCGAAGATGATCCCGTCCGCCAATCCCACCTTGGGCACAAAGACCTCCTCGATGCCCGCTTCCTCCATGATGCGCAGGAAGATGTCCGCCGCAGGGATGATCACGTCCGCGCGGTCGGGGCGCAAGCGCAGCTTTTTCACGCGGTCCTCTACGCTGAAGGAAGCGATGCGTTCATGCTGTTTGTGGATGTCCGTCCGCGAGAGCGGCTGACCGTAGCTGTTCTTGTTCTCCTTGAACAAGCGGTTGATGTTTCCGCCCGTGCCGATGCCGGCAAGCTGGCCGCGCTGTTCGCGCAGTTCACTGAGAAAGGCGCTGATCTCTGACCAAACACTGTCGTCCACTTTGTGCTTCAGCATGCGCACGGTGCCTAACGGGAATGAAGCGGAGCGTTTGCGCTGTCCTTTTTCGATCCAGGTGAGTTCCGTGCTGCCGCCGCCCACGTCGATGTACAGGTAGCTGCGGTCCTTCAGCAGGTCCTGCGTCCAGAAGGTGCTCATGATCAAGTCGGCTTCCGTGGTGCCGTCGATCACCTCGATGTGTACGCCGCTTTCCATCTCCACGCGGGTGATCACATCAACGCTGTTGGTGGCTTCGCGCATGGCGCTGGTGCCGCAGCAGCGCAGGTAGGGCACGCCGTACACTTCGCCCAGCAGGCGGAATGCTTTCAGTGATTTGATCAACTGGTCGCGCTTCGCGTTGCCGATGGCGCCGGTGTCGAACACATCCTCGCCCAAGCGGATGGGCACGCGCACCAGCGAGATCTTCTTGATCACCGGATGGTCCTCGCGCTCCACCACCTCGCCCACCAGCAGCCGCACGGCGTTGGAACCGATGTCGATGGCGGCGTATGTGAGCGGGCGGGAGATGGGCGAAGGTAGGCCGGGCAGGGGCGAGGCAGCGTATCTTGGGCAAGGTGTGTCTATGGTGCATAGGCCAAATGGATCAAGCGATGAACAGAAGGCAGATCACTATCCTGATCGGATCATTTGCACTGGCCAGCTTAGCGGCAGAGGCCCAGAGCTGGTGCCCACCGGGGGCCAGGTGGGTGTACAATTCCAGCGACCCCATATTGGGTGCCAGTTACAATAGCTTCACCTACGCAGGGGATACGGTGGTGGACGGCCATGCGGCACAGCGCATCGAGCAGCATGGTGCAATCACCCAAATCTGGGGCAGTGACACACTGATCGAAACGGGTGGTCCGGACATAGTGACCCGTACGGAACCCGGTATCGTGTTGTGGTGGTTGGCGGACCTGCAGGAATGGGATACGCTGTACTGGTTTGGCGCAGCGGTGGGTGATCGGTGGTCGCCGGGATGGCAGCAGGGAACCGCGGAGTGGACGGGTGTCTGTGATGAGGCGACCTACCTGACCGTACTGGGGACTTCATCCACGGCAGTGGATGGAGTGGCTTTGGGCACGTTGGCCATGGGCGTAATGCACGATGGTAGTGTCGTGGACATGTTCACCATCGTGGAACGAATGGGCAACACAACGGGCTATTTCATCCCGCGCCCTACATACTGTATCGTGGATGAATGTTTGTGCTCGTTCCTCTGCTACCGGGACGACCAGATCACCTCACCATCGGGAGGACCTTGTGCGCTTCCGCTGGCAGTGCCGGAGGTTATCGCAAGTAATGCACCGAATGTCTGGTCCGTGGCTCCCATGCCCTTCACAGATTGCTTCACCGTGCAGGTCAGTTCACCGGTTCTGCAAGGGGAGGTGAGCCTGTTGGACCTCACCGGGCGCATGCTGAAGCGCATGGCGGTCACCGGCACCAGCGTACTGGTGGATGGCTCAGGCCTGCCCGTTGGTCCATACATCCTGCGCATAAAGGATGGCCATGGGCAATTGCACCATCAACGGGTGATCAAACAGTGATCCCGCAGTTCAAGCGGGAAGCTGTCCGGTCCGCTCTCCCCGTGAGTTGATAAATCAAGTTCGCGCCGACTCCATCCACGGCATCCAACAGGCAACCAGGTGTTGCTTCCTGCGTCAATAGTTTGTTGGGGAAACCCACCAATTGAATGAAGTTCAAGATACAATTGTCATTCCAACGCCAACGGTTAAAGCAATTACGCCCATGAATCCGATCCGTACCCTTCTCCTCGCTTTCTTGATGCTTGCGGGTTATTCCGCAGCAGCCTCGCTCTCCGTGCAGATCCTCATTCAGCAGCGACCCATTTGCACCTATGCTAATGGAAGCCTGAAAGCGCAGCCCAGCGGCGGGCAGGCACCTTACACCTATGCCTGGAGCACGGGTGCCACTACACAGAGCATCGGAGGCTTGTTGCCGGGCAGCTATTCCGTTACGGTCACGGATGCCACCATGGCCACTGCCACGGCCACATACAGCCTTACCGCCGGGAATTATGGCCAGATGAATGATTGGTTTAACGGCCTGGCCCTATGCGGAAACTCGACCATGCTGGGGATCAATCGGAACGGACCGCTGCCCGGCCCGGCACCTTATTCCATCGATGGCGTGACCTTGGATTCGCTCACCTACCAGGAGGAATCTGATGGGCAGTGGTATAACGTATGGTACCGGCTTCTCGATAACCCCACTCCGGGAAGCCAAACGTTCACTTTTTCCGATGCAAATGGGTGTACCGGGACCCTACTTACGTATATCGGCTGGCCGGTGCAGTGGCCAACGTTAAGTGCGGTGTACATCCAAGGGGCCTGCCAAGGCACCAGCTCGGGCAGCATCACCATCCACTCCACGGGCGAGGGGCATCAGCAGGCGGTACAGGCCACGCTGTATTATCCATATGGATCAGATTATTTCACGGGTGGCGGACCTTCCGATTTTACCATTACCGGCCTCGCCGCTGGAAGTTACACCCTTACCCAGTTCATAGGCATGGCCTCCCACATGCCCTTTTCGGGATGCACAAGCACCTTCAACTTCACCATCCCCCAGTTGGGCGCGGAATGCGGGACGGTGAGCGGAACAGCCTTCATTGACAACGACCAGGACTGCGTGAAGGACGCAGGTGAGATAGGCTTGCCGAACATGGTGCTCGAAGTGCTGCCGGGCCCGCTGTACACCATCACGGATGGAAGCGGCGCCTACAATATGCAGCTGGTCAACGGGAGTTATACGATCGGCCAGGGTAATCCCACGCTGGTGCAGCTCTGCCCCAGCATTTCGCCTGCCCCCTTCACGCTCAACTTCAATCCGGTGGTCCTGAACTTCGCGGACAGCAGCACCATTGGGCTCGACCTCGGCACGCACCTTTCGGCCACTGCCATGCATCCGGGGTTTGCGGGAACCTACTGGGGCCAAGTGCGCAATTACTCGGCACAAGTGAGCGGCCCGGTTACGGTCACCATGGTGATCGACCCAGCCTTGACCTACGACGGAGCGACACCCACCCCCACGGATGTAACGGGCAATGCGGTCACGTGGCAACTGGGCCCCTTCGGCCCGATACAGTCCATGAATTTCAGCGTGAATGTGCAGGTGCCCTCAGGCACGCCGCTGGGCAACAGCCTCGGCAACACCTTGACCGTGCAGAACACGTTGACCGATGCCGATCCCGCGAATGACGCGTACACACTGAACCAAACGGTAACGGGCAGCTACGACCCCAATGACAAGACCGGGTACACCGATGCCACGCGAAGCAGTTCGCAGTTCTTCCTGAACCAGGATGAATGGATCGACTACACCATCCGCTTCCAGAACACCGGCACGGACACGGCCTTCACCGTGGTGATCCGCGACACCTTGGACACCGACCTGAACATCCTGTCATTGGACATCCTCGGCGCTTCACATGCGTTCACCCCTTCATTCGGCACAGGGCGCGAACTGGTCTTCACTTTCGATGCCATCAACCTGCCCGACAGCACCACGGACCTGTTGGGGAGCCAAGGCTACGTGGCCTTCCGGATCAAGCCGCACGCGAGCTTGGTGCCCGGTGATGAGTTGGCGAACACCGCTGCCATCTATTTTGATTTCAACGAACCGGTGATTACGAACACTGTGACGCATGTGGCGGAGATCGGTACGGGCGTGGCCGCGGCAGACCCGGGCCAGGTCCGCCTGATGCCGAACCCCACCGACGGCATGCTGTACGTGCGGCTGCCGGAAGGCACCACCACCGCATTCGATCTTCTTTCCATGGTTGGGCGCCGCCTTGTTGTGCCAACGGTACGGAGCAGCGGCGGCCTCCAGATCGATGTGCGCTCACTTGCACCCGGTATGTACATGCTCCGCACCGCAGTGGGAGCGGCCCGCTTCATGAAGCAGTAGAGACTGTGGCCTCTGTGGTGAACAACCCACGATGCATTCCTCTGTGTCCTCCGTGCCTCTGTGGTGAAAAACACACGACGTATTCCTCTGTGTCCTCCGTGCCTCTGTGGTGAAAAAAGCCGAGCCCTATTACAGCACCGCCAGCCGTTCCTCCAACGCCTTGATCTTCGCCTCGGCGTCCGCCTTCTTCTTGCGCTCGTTCTCCAGCACCTGAGGGGGCGCGCCGCTCACGAAGCGTTCGTTGCCCAGCTTCTTCTCCACACTGGCCAAGAAGCCGCGCAGGTATTTCAATTCCTCCTGGGCTTTTTCACTTTCGGCGGCACTGTCCATTTCGGGGAGGATCACGGCATATTCCGTGCTTCCGGAGAATACTGCGGTTGCACCGGCGGGAATGGACTTAAACGGACCGGCGAGCGGTCCGGTATTCGCCAGTTTGTCCACGAGTGAAGCAGTTGCGCCACCTAATGGTGTCGCTCCCGATGGACCAACTTGAAGGGTCTCCTTGGGTGAAAGCCCGCGCTCGTTGCGCACGCCGCGCACGGCGCTCACTAAGTCGAAAGCATGTTGCACTTCGGCTTCCAGCGTTGTATCACCAGCCCCGCCTTTTGGCCAGACCGCGATGATGATGTCCTCGCCGTCCTTGCGGTCGCGCAAGTGGTGCCACAGTTCCTCGGTGAGGAAGGGCATGTACGGGTGCAGCAGCTTCAGCAGGTCCTCGAAGAGCGTGAGCGTGGCTTCGTAGGTGGCCGCATCGATCGGCTCGGCGGCACCATCCTTGAAGGCCGGTTTCACCGCTTCGAGGTACCAGCTGCAGAAGTCGTCCCAGATCAGCTTGTAGGTGGTCATCAGCGCCTCGCTGATGCGGAACTGGGCGTACAGGCTGTCCAGCTCGGCAGTGGTACGGTCCAAGCGCGAACGCATCCAGGCGATGGCCGCTGCGTTACCTGCGGGGTGGAGCGTGTCACTCTGAGCGGAGCCGAAGGGCGATACTTCCCACCCCTTCACCAAGCGGAAGGCGTTCCAGATCTTGTTGCTGAAGTTGCGGCCCTGCTCGCAAAGGCTTTCATCGAACGGCAGATCATTGCCGGCGGGGGAGGAGAGGAGCATGCCCATGCGCACGCCGTCGGCGCCGTACTTGGCGATCAGCTCCAGCGGATCGGGGCTGTTGCCCAAGCTCTTGCTCATCTTGCGGCCCTGCTTGTCGCGCACGATGCCCGTGAGGTACACGTTCCTGAACGGCACTTCGTTGCGGTATTCCAGCCCGGACATGATCATGCGCGCCACCCAAAAGAAGAGGATCTCCGGCGCCGTCACCAGGTCGTTGGTAGGATAGTAGTACTTGATGTCGGCGTTCTCCGGGTCCTTGAAGCCATCGAACACGCTGATGGGCCACAGCCAACTGCTGAACCAGGTGTCCACCACATCCTCGTCCTGCCGGATGCCCTGGGTGCTTTGGCCTGCGGCCTGGAACTGGGCGATGGCCTCGGCTTCGGTCTTGCACACGGCCACCTCGCCCGCTTCGTTGTACCACGCCGGGATCTGCTGTCCCCACCACAGCTGGCGGCTGATGCACCAGTCGCGCACGTTCTCCATCCAGTGCGTGTAGGTGTTCACGAATTTCTGCGGGTGCAGCTTCACCTTTCCTTCCTTCACCACCTCCAGCGCGGGCTTGGCCAGCTCGGCCATCCGCACGAACCACTGCAAGCTGAGGCGCGGCTCGATCACGGCATCGGTGCGCTCGCTGTAGCCCACCTTGTTCCGGATGTCCTCGGTCTTCACCAGGTGGCCTTTTTTCTCCAGGTCTTTGGCGATCTGCTTGCGCACCTTGAAGCGGTCCTCGCCCACATAGAGCTGCGCAGCGGGGCTCAGGGTGCCGTCGGGGTTCAGTGTGTCGATCACCTCCAGCTTATGCCGCTGGCCGATCTCCCAGTCGTTGATGTCGTGCGCGGGGGTCACCTTCAGCGCGCCGGTGCCGAACTCGCGGTCCACGTAGGCATCGAAGATCAGCGGCACGGGGCGGTTGATCAGCGGCACCAGCACGCGCTTGCCTTTGAGGTGGGCGTAGCGCTCGTCCTCGGGATGTACGGCCACCGCGGTATCGCCCAAGATGGTTTCCGGGCGCGTGGTGGCAATGGTGATCCACGCATCGGTAGTGCCTTCCACTTGGTAGCGCACGTGGTACAGCTTGGAGTTGACCTCCTTGTGGATCACCTCTTCGTCGCTCACCGCAGTGAGGGCCACAGGGTCCCAGTTCACCATGCGCTGGCCGCGGTACACCAGGCCTTTTTTGTGCAGGTCGATGAACACGTCCAGCACGGCCTCGCTCATGGTTGGCTCCATGGTGAAGCGTGTACGCTCCCAATCGCAACTGGCACCGAGCTTTTTCAATTGCTCCAGGATCACGCCGCCGTACTTCTCCTTCCAGGCAAAGGCGTGTTCCAGGAATTTCTCCCGGCCGATGGCGCTCTTCTTGATGCCTTGCTCGGCCAGCAACCGCACCACCTTGGCCTCCGTGGCAATGCTGGCATGGTCCGTGCCGGGCACCCAGCAGGCGTTCTTGCCCTGCATCCGCGCGCGCCGCACCAGCACGTCCTGGATGGTGTTGTTCAGCATGTGCCCCATGTGCAGCACGCCGGTCACGTTGGGCGGGGGGATCACCACAGTGTATGGTTCGCGCCCATCCGGCACGCTGTGGAAATAGCCTTTTTCCAACCAATGCGGATACCACTTGTCCTCAACGGCTTGCGCCTGGTAGTGCTTGGGAAGTTCCATGATTTCTGAAGGGCGGCAAAGGTACCGGAGGTTCGGTGAAGTCGTGAGCCCATGAGAGTCGTGAGTCCGGAAGTCTTGAGTCTTGAGTCAACTCTCGACTCACCGACTCCCGACTCACCGACTCACCGACTCACCGACTCACCGACTCACCGACTCCCGACTCAAGACTCCCGACTCAAGACTCCCGACTCATCAGCTCCCGACTCACCGACTCCCGACTCCCG
>ENA-UOUJ01000450-UOUJ01000450.1-activated-sludge-metagenome-genome-assembly--contig:-NODE-450-length-28741-cov-183.803946_pt1 | contig 28741 bp, 23 predicted proteins | sample MGYA00249839_ERZ747224 | MGnify/ENA primary metagenome ERZ747224 (study PRJEB28782, sample SAMN03220277) | activated sludge metagenome | biome: wastewater; feature: sewage sludge; material... | reverse complement strand
GCAAGGCGTAAAGGCAGTCATCCAACGGCAGCAGCGTATGTTTGCGGAAGGCTACGCAAGCGGCTTCCTGCTCTGGTGTCAGAACCGTGGAACGCGGCTCTTTCGGACCCATCCTGGCATCGTGCGTAAAGTTGCGCTTCTTCCATTTCGCCACCGTCTTGGGATTGATGGCGTAGCGCCTGGCCAGCACATTCAGGCTCTCTTCACTATGTTGTATCGCTCGACGCACCGCCACTGTCGTGCGGGCGCTCCCGTGTAATATCTGTCCCATAATTCCTCCTGTGTCGGTAGCAAATCATACAATACACCATCACAATGCGGGACCAAACACCTAGCCTAGCCTAGCTGAGGTTTTTCAACGATACCCGATATATTTGCCCCAACCCCATTATCCGCATCAACTTTAACAACACCAGACTTATCAGTCTTATGCTCAGGAATCTGCTCAATGCAAAGGATGCTGGAATTGTACGACTCATACATATCCATCATTTGGCGCATCGCACCACAACCAAGGCCATCAGCTGGCTTAGGCACAGTACAGCATGCCCAAGACCAAACGTCTCGGGCTGGCGAATATAAACACAAAACACACCTTTAGGAACAATAGACTGCAACTGGGCAAACAAATCGTATTTCTGCTTCCTTTTCAGCTCGCTTTCCATTTCATAATTTTTATCAAAATGGTCTTCTATTGCCCGCTTTGCACTACTGGTCACAAAAATCATTTTCGTAATGTCTGCCTCGACAGCCTCTTCCACTGCATACTGAATCAGCGGCTTATCCACAATAGGCAACATCTCCTTGGAATTCGCCTTGGTAGCAGGCAAAAAACGTGTCCCCATCCCAGCTACCGGAAAAACAGCTTACGAATAACAGACATATATGGATCTCCAGTAGAATTTTGAGTATCGTTCGCAGAACAATGCGAGAAACACCGCGGCCTCAGGCTTATTAACTCACACAACCGAATAACACGCCAGGAAATGCAAATAATACAAACCGCTGCCAAAATGAATACAGTAACGCCGGCCTATCTCATTTATCACCCAGGCAAATACGATAAGCTTCCAAAGAAACAGGATTTTAAAAACTTACCGGATCCCGCAGCATACTCGCACTCTCCATTCCCAGGAAAGTATTGGACAATGAACAAATTGGCCCATAGCCGATATTCTGAAAATGAAAGGTCAGACTGGTTCCCGCGGATAAATTGTTCTGATGCATCTCCCATACTGTTACACCACACCATCATGGAAACCGGTTAACTGGAAGTATATGAGAAGGTCATTGTGATTAAATGTGGAAAAACCCTGTTTTTTACCAATGTATTGGCATGGCTACAAGTACACTTGTGACTGACAATACTTGCCTGAACCGCTCTCAGCATGGCTTCATATCATCATCTATATCACATACAGTGCAAACCCGGCCCCAAGGTAATCAGGCAGAATAAAATGGAATTCATTGAGATAGACAAAAAAGCTGCTTTGCACCACAAAACTCTCACATAAATATCTTAACCGTATTCATCTGCGATTATGGATGCTGCTGATGTCATGGAAGCATGGATGCCAGTTTATATCTGCTGCAAGCACCGAGAGTGTTATATCAATACTGATCTAAAATTTTGTAAAACAGTAAAAACCAGGGTCGGCCATGAACAATAAAAACAGGCGAAAAATAATTCTTATATGACAGTACGTGAGCAAGTATTGACAGGCATCAAATGGACTGCCGGCGGGAAACTGGGTACGCAGGTCATTTCATGGGCCATCACGCTGATTGTGATGCGCCTGCTGACACCCGACGACTATGGCCTGCTGGCAATGGCAGCCGTATTTATTGCTTTTATGCTCATGCTGTCAGAAGCCGGCCTTGGACCGGCTCTGATACAGAAACAGGATCTCGATGAAGCCTCATTACGCAGCGTCTTCGCCATCGTAATTATCGCAAACAGCGGATTATTGTTATTATTCAATCTGCTGGCACCCAGCATAGCAGATTTTTTCAATGAAGACAGACTGATACCCATTCTTCGAGTGCTATCACTTCAGTTCTTACTAAAAATTTTTGACACACTTCCCATCGTTCAGCTATATCGCCACCTCCGATTCAAAGCCCTGTCACTAATTAGTTTTTCAACCACAATTGCCGGAAGTGTGTTGACGCTGCTAATGGCATTTGCGCAATTTGGTGTATGGGCGCTTGTCCTGGGAAATCTGTTCGCTGCCATATTAAATGTAATCGCAATAAATATTGCGGCTCCAATTCACCTAGCACCAAGATTTTCTTTAACAGGAATGCGTCATCTTCTGTCTTTTGGAAAAAACGTCACATTATCCCGCATTCTCTGGTTTTTTTACATGCAGATAGATACCATCATTGTTGGAAAGCTACTGGGCAGGGAAGCACTCGGGTTTTATTCAATTTCAATGCAGCTTGCGACGTTACCCGTTCAGCGAATTTCCTCGATTATCAACCAGGTTGCATTCCCGATATTTTCCAGGATTCAGGACAACCGTGAACAGTTCCGCAGTTTCATACTTAAGGCAATTCGGCTGCTCAGCCTAGTTGCCTTTCCCGTACTGTGGGGAATTTCAAGTGTCGCCAACGAAATTGTTCTACTGTTTCTGGGAGACAAGTGGAACGATGCAATTTTACCCCTGCAGTTACTAGCCTTAATAATGCCTTTCCGTATGATCGGGAATTTCTTTCCTTCTGTTACAAATGCATTAGGCAGACCTGATATCTCCTTGGAAAATACGCTCTATGCTGTAGGCATTATCCCTGCAGCACTTCTGATTGGAGCAATGCAATGGGGACTAACTGGAGTCGTAATCGCATGGGTTATTACATCACCAATAGTGATAATCTACTCTGTCCATCGTTCTTTACGCATAATAGAGTTAAACTTGTTCTATTTTTTTCGATCCATTATCCTCGCAATGTGTTCAGCAGCAGGAATGTATCTGGCAGTATGGGGAGTATCTGCACTGCTTGCCGGTAATATTGATCCATGGATAAAACTGTTAGTTATGGTTGCTTCAGGTGCACTGGCTTATATCGGGCTCATGCTGATTTTCAACAAACACGGCTACGATGAGGCTATCGATCTAATCCGCCGACAATATTGAAATCCCGGATGGAAATCACCGCGAAGAAAATATCTTCATGTCTGTTGATAAAAAAACAGATAATCGTAGTGATCAGCATTGGTTTTACGCAAAACTATGTGTATCCATCTGCCTCCTGATCCCAGAACCTGTTCATGATTTTTTGTATAGCGCATACTGCATAAATGCAGAGTAAAAACTGGATGGTGAGTACATGAGTGCACCGAATAAAACAGCCCCGCAAGCAGGCCGGTTGACGTGGAGCATGTGGCGGGTATGAAGATTCTGCTGGCCTCGGCCTACCAGCCCGGTGATTACTCGTTCGGCGCTGCACAACGCACCACACTGCTGCGCGATGCGTTGGCGCGCCACGGCGAGGTCAACACGCTGATCCTGCGCGAAGGTGAGGTGCTGTCGTGCCAGACTGCGCCGCGGCCAGACATTGTCGCCAACATCAGTTACCCGGCGCGTGATCTGTTCCAGAAGTACGGTAACGTGGCTGAGATCGTACCATTGCTGAGCCAGCATCTGGATCTTGACGCCTACGACCTGGTCGCAGGCCGCTACCTTGCGCCACTGCTGACATTGCCGGCCTTCCGTGGTCGTGCGGTCATCGACGCTGACGATGCCTACTACCGCTACCCGCCATCGTCACCCAGAATCACGGCACGCTGGATCGCACAGGCCAAGACCGTTGCACGAACAATGATCAGCCGCCGCGCGCTGCACAGGCGTGCCGACCACACCTGGTTCTGCTGCGAGCGCGACCACGCGCTGTTCGGCCTGCCGGCAGCCAGTGTGCTGCCCAATGTCGCACCGATCCATACCGCCTCCGAGACACCAGCACCGACCGAGGCTCCGGTGGTGGTGCTGGTCGGCGCGTTGTGGTACCGGCCCAATCGCGATGCACTGGAGTGGTTCATCACTCACTGCTGGCCTCGCGTACGTAAGCACTATCCACAGGCCCGGTTCCGCGCGGTCGGCGCCGCACCACCAGCGCTGCGCGAGCAATGGGCCCGCCACACCGGTGTCGAGTGCCCGGGTTTCGTGCCCGATCTGGCCGCCGAATACCGCGCAGCGACACTGACCATCGCACCGATCACTACCGGTGGCGGTACGCAGATCAAGGTGCTGGAGTCGCTGGCTCACGGCCGGGTGCCGGTGGTATCATCCTTCGTCGCAAGTGGCTTCGCACCACTGCTGCGTGGCGGCGAATCACTGATTGTCGCCGATGGCGCCGACGATACCGTGCGGGCTGTGCTGAACGTGATGGATGATCCTTCGGCTACACATGCCATCGTTCGCCATGGCCAGGCCCGCGTGGCTGAGTTCTTCTCGGTAGCACACTTCAACCGCGTGGTAGCCGACACCGTGGCTGCACTGGCCGGGAGGCGCGCGTAATGCCTGCAAACATTTCAGAGACCGCCTTGATTTCGGGCGTTTCCTTGTCCGCAGCGCTGCCGTGAAACATTACAAATGATGGAGGTATTACGGGAATGGACTTGACACCCTGTCGGATCTGCGGTGGTGCATCGCGCGAGCATTTCACCGCCACCGTCCTCGGCCGCTACGATGTGCCGTTTCAATACTGCGAGGCTTGCGACCACATCTTCGCTGCCGACCCCTACTGGCTGGAGGAAGCATATTCAGATGCGGTTGTCGCGACCGATACCGACCTGGTAGTACGCAACATCGTCACTGCGCTGAAGCTGGCATCGCTGTACCGCGTGGCGCTGGGTGAGCGCGGTCAGGGGCGTTATGCCGACGTCGCCGGTGGCTATGGCCTGCTGGTGCGGCTGCTGCGCGACCTGGGCTTCGACTGCTTCTGGAGTGACCGCTACGCACAGAACCTGTTCGCCCGTGGCTTCGAGTACGACCCTGCACTGGGGCCCTGTGTAACGGTATCGGCGATGGAGGCGGTCGAGCATGCAGTCAACCCGCGGGAGTTTATTGCTGCCGGGCTGCAGGATTGCGGTGCGGATACCATCGTGTTCTCGACCGGAGTCTTCGCCGACGGCCAGCCGCCGCTGGCGCGGCAGTGGGATTACTATGCGTTGGACCACGGCCAGCACATTGCGTTCTTCTCACGCCGCGGGCTGGCACGGCTAGCCAAGTGCCTCGAGCTGCATTACCACTCGCTGGGGCGGCTGCACCTGATGACACGGCGCGAAATCGCGCCCTGGCGACTGAGGCTGGCATCGAGCCCGCTGCTGGCAGTACCGATTGCACTACAGGCGATGGCAGCGCTGGGTTCACGTCGCAACCGGGATCAGAGTCAGTTGCTAAAAGCACTGCGGCGGTCACGTACTTAGCAGGCCGTTGAAAAACTCTGCACTTTCAGTTTGAAGTTCTGTTTTTAAAGGGAACTGCAAGTGTTTTTGTGATTTTTAAGTTTATGTTTTGAAGTTGCTCATTTCTGAATAGCTTTTGTGCAGATTCCCGGTAAGTTCCAGCTTTTACCTTTATCCACACACTTTTGGCAGATTTTTAGCACATTGCCCCGGTTCCAGCAATCTGGTACTCCTCATATTTATTAAAGCAGCTTTCCAGCCCGGTTTTGGCCTGAGATATGCCCGGTATCGATAAATGTGTTCCTCATAAAGGCCTCAAACATCAGTAACGTCCAGATAGGCGCACTGTAGTCTCGTCTGCCAGATTGATGCTGATCCAACATCTTTCTGATGAATCCCATATCAAAAATTCCGGTACCAGCCAGTGTATTGCCCAGTAACGCAGTGCGCACACGTTCACGTAATGGGCCGCGGAACCAGCTGGCCAATGGTACTGAAAAACCCATCTTGTTCCGGTAAAGCACTTCGTTCGGTAAATAGGGTTCCAGTGATCTTTTGAGAATATATTTTCCTTCCTGTTGACGTAACTTCATGGAGGCAGGCAACCCCGAAACCCATTCGACCAGTTCATGATCCAGCAGCGGGACCCGCACTTCCAGTGAATGCGCCATACTGGCACGATCTACCTTAGTCAGGATATCGCCTACCAAATAGGTTTTCATATCCAGATACTGAATCAGTGACAAAGCATCTTTTGTCGGGCTTTTATCCGCATAATCACGTAATACCTCTACCGCCCGATAACCCTGCAGATCACGGTAAAAATCCCTGGTAAACAACTGCATACGCAGCTTATTATCCAAAATGGATACGCTGTGAAAATAACCTTCCACAGAATCGCGCGCAAGGGATTCAAATGTAGTTTTGGCACGCAGGAATTTCGGTGCCCAGTCCGCCTTAGGATAAACACTGCCCAACAGACCAAATAAAGGCTTACGCAATCCCAAGGGTAATTTTGAACGCAACCGTTCCTCTATCATGTGCCAGCGATAACGGCGATAACCGGCAAAATTCTCATCTCCACCATCTCCGGAAAGTGCGACTGTCACCCGTTTCCTGGCTAACTCACAGACACGATAAGTCGGAATAGCAGAGCTATCGGCAAATGGTTCATCGTAGAGCGCAGCCAGTCGATCGATGAGATCAAAATCATCCTGCTGAACCTGTTCAGTAAAATGCCGGGTCTGGTAGCGTTCAGCAACCAGCCGGGCATAATCCGATTCATCAAAAGCAGGATCAGCAAAAGCGATTGAACAGGTATTGACCGGTTCTTTCATCAGCCCCCCCATCATCGCAACGACAGCACTGGAATCCACTCCACCGGAAAGAAATGCACCCAGCGGTACTTCACTCATGAGGTGACTATCCACCGCATTTCGCAATCGGAGAATCAATTCTTCTGCAGCTTCCTCTTCACTCAGAGAACCGTGCGGTGTAAACGGTATATCCCAGTATTCGCGGGATTGCACAGTCTGTTGCCCACGCTGCAATGACAACAGATGGCCAGGATTCAGTTTGAAGGCATTTTTAAAAATAGTTTTTGGCTCGGGAATATAGCCATAAGCAAAATAGTCTTCTATCGCCCGATGATCGAACGTTTTGTCAAAATCCGGATGAACCAGCAAGGCTTTGAGTTCCGAGGCAAACAGAAATAATCCGTTATCCAGCAGGGTATAGTAAAACGGTTTGATACCCAGCCGATCACGTGCCATGAACAATGTTTGCCGATTACGATCCCACACACCAAAGGCAAACATACCGCTGAAACGTTCGACACAACGTTCACCCCATTCTTCCCAGGCATGTACGATCACTTCCGTATCGCAATGGGTACGAAATCGGTGACCCAGCGCTGTCAACTCTCCGACCAGTTTCTGGAAATTATAGATTTCACCATTGAAGACAACGACCACGCTGCCATCTTCATTGAACAATGGCTGCTGACCGCTGGATACATCCATGATCGACAGGCGACGGTGCCCTAATCCCAGCCCTGATTCAACATATACCTCTCCTTCATCCGGACCGCGATGTATCAGCGTCTCATTCATGCGATGAAGCAGATTACGGTCGATCTCACTTGTACTGCGCGTATCAAATACACCTGTTATGCCACACATATTTTTATCCGGTCAGTTGATCGTTTCAGTTTTTGATTTATAACCCAGTACCCGATCATAAACCGCAAGATAACCATTTGTCATTGAACGCATACTGAACTGCTGCTCAATGATTGCTCGTGCACGCTGTCCGTGCCTGTATACCGCGGTACTATCCTGATGATATTGACTTATTGCATGGGCCAGCGCGACCGGGTCTCCCGGTGGCGCCAGACATCCGGTTTCCCCCTCCAAAACCAGTTCAGTATTACCCCCCACTCGAGTTGCAATAACCGGCAGGCCGCTCGCCATGGCTTCCAGAACAGTATTGGAAATCCCTTCCCCCAAAGAGGGCAGTACAAACACATCCATTGCCTGCATCAGCTGAGGAATGTCATCACGTTCTCCCGGAAGCCAGGCAAATTGCTCAACTCCAGCTGAGCGCAGCATGGCCTCGCATTCTGCTCTCGCCACACCCTCTCCTGCGATGATGAGCCGTAATGGCCTGTCGGTTGCAGATAATTTTTCACGCAATAATAAAAAAGCCTTAACCAGTGTTGGAAAATCCTTGACTGCCGCCATTCGGCCAACACTCCCCACAACGAATGGCCTGCCATCGAAGAAATTTGGAGGAAATATTTCGACCGGAACAGTGCCACCTGGATGGAAACGCAGATGTTCCACGCCGTTATAAATCTGGTGTACTTTCACTGGAGATACCTTCACCGTATCAATCAACCAGTTTTCCAGATCTTTACTGACAGTAATGAAGCGGTGGATAAATGGGCGAATTGCCTTGCGCAACAGATTGTATTTCCAGTTTTTACCATCGAGATCAAAAATATCCCGGCCATGTTCTCCATGCACCCGTGCCTTCACACCTGCCACAGCAGCAACCACCTGCGCTTCCATAGCTGTAAGATTACGCGTGTGCACGATATCCGGCTTAAGTTGCCTGAACACTCTGTAAAGTTTGCCGTAGACACTGAAATCTTTTCCCTCGCGTTTGTTCAATGCAATGATCTCGACATCATCCCGGTTAAGGCGTTTGTGAAATTCCGAGAATCCCTTGAGGCAAATGATGGCATGCCGATAACGATCCGCAGGAATATGATTGATCAGATTCACCAGGCCATTTTCGAGCCCGCCTACTCCCAGATGAAAAATCACATGCGCAATCAGAGGAGGATGGGACATTACTCTGATCTCCGCCTCAGTCAGTCTGTGCGCTGTGAACAGCCTGAAGTTTCCCGGCAATCACTGGCTTCATATCAGCCATAAACTCGCGCAGTACTGCTGCAGCCTCTTCCGGATCATGCTCATAGCCCGCAGCAATGATGATCTCGGCGCCATCATCTCCATTGCCCCAAACTCGATTTAGCGCCTGAATCATTTTGGCAACGTAAGGGGCAGCCGTTTCATAGCCGATCAGCCAGAACCACCTCCAGATCAGCAAGCGCTCTTTCGAAGCATGTAACTGATTCTGGTGCACAGTGAACGGTGCATCACCCAGTGAAATATTCCGCTTGCTTCCATCCATATTTCGCCACCTGCTGTCCCGGTCGCTCACCAGAACATTGCTGGAACTGACCAGTTTGTTATCCTGATCCTGATTCCGGTAATATGTTATATAAAGACCAACATGTTTATTTTCGCGATAGAAATGACCAATGAACTGCCTGGGAGAACCAATATAACCAGGTATCCAGTCAGTAAGAGAAGCTGAGGCCGTACTCCATTTACCGGAAAGATCTGCCACACTAATTTCCGATATCGGGCGTACATCGGATTTATTATTCAAATAATTCAGATAAACTGGCCAGATCATGGCGACTGCCACCACCAGTCCAGCCATGCCCAACGTTGATTTAATCGGGACGGAAGAAGATTCCAGGTCAGCCGGAGAAGAATTCTCAACCGATACGATTCCATCAAGATGATCTTCCCGCCAGAATGAGCCGATCCAGAACAGCAGCAGCATGACCAGACCAAAAAAGATCCAGCCATAAATCAGATGATCGACACCGACCGCCAGTTGCATATCACTGAGATGACCGGTCATGACGATCAGATATGCGCGCACCCCGTTGGCAACGATCGGCACTACGATCGAAAATGCAATGAATATCAGTCGCCGGCTGATACTATGGTAGGTCAGATAGGCGTAAAGTGTTCCCAACGTCACCGAAGCAATCAGATAACGCACTCCGCTGCAAGCTTCCACAACCGACCAGTTACCGCTGGGAATACTGAAGAAACTCCCCTCACGATAAACCGGAATACCGGTTGCCTGTAACGCACTGACGGTAAAATCGGCTGTAAAATCAATGAGAGGTGGAATGAACACTTCACCAAACGGCACAGCAAACAGCAGATATGCAAGCGGGAACAGAATGGCACTGAAAGCACGCAGACCAAGCAAAGCCCAGACGATCACTGGTATCATCGCGACCAAAGCGTACTGTTCCACCACCACAACACTTGCAGCAGAAGCCAGCAACCACCCCGCCCCCAGCCCGACCAGCACCGATAATGGCATATAGTCAGGACGGTATTGAATCGTCGATAGCATTGCACGCTTTTTCCAGATCATGTACACGCTGAACGGGAGGATCAGGTAACCATGAGCATAGGTATCAGACCGGTTCCAGATAGCTACCATCGATTCGACGGTTGTATGATAAATACCCAGGATGACGGCGATTACCAGCAAGGTGATCAATGCTGCCACACTTCGCCCGTTAATCATTCTGCTGCCGACAGCAGTACGTTGTGATTGAACTGTAATATTCATGGCAGAACCATCAGTCAAAATAACCTTCCGCTAATGTATCTGGATATGGCAGAAACGGCCCATTCTTACCGAACCTTAACCTAGGGTGCCGCAAGCAACGCATCGATTCGTGACAGATTAGCCGGCCAGGTGTAATCCTGCAGAACTCGTTCTCTCGCCAGTCGTCCCATGGTTACCTGTTCATCAGAGTCGAGAAGCAAGAGAATCTGCTCAGCAAAATCCCCGGCATCCCCAGCCACGATCAGTTCCTTCTCTGATACGGCATGAATTCCCTCCATTGCCTGTACGGAAACAACAACAGGCTTTTGCATGGCCATTGCCTCCAGCACTTTGTTCTGGATACCCCGCGCAATCCGCAAAGGAGCAACTGCCACTGCTGCATGTATAAGATACGGCCGAATATCCTCTACGGCGCCGGTCACATAGATACCCGGCAAATCTGCCAGCATCTGTACCTGTCTGGCTGGTTTAGCACCCACAATATAAAAATCGACATCCGGCTGTGTCGTGCGTATCGCAGGAAACACTGAATTTGCAAACCAGCTTACCGCATCGATGTTGGCCCAATAATCCATGGCGCCTGTAAACACCAGCACTTTCTTTGCAGCCGGATAAGGATTGAGATAACTGCGCTGAGGGGAAAAAAAATCGGTATCGACACCATTATTGAAGAATGTCGTCTTACTTGCTGCATCCGGCGCAAGCTGCCGGAATAACTCCGCCTCTTTTTCCGAAACAAAAGTTGAATGGCTGAATTCTTCCGCCACTTTCCTTTCATAATTCAGCAAATATCGTGATTCCCTGTGATAAATCCGGCTGAACGGCCACTGCTTTGATAAAGCGTACTGCCGCCATTTATCCGAATCCACATCAACGAAATCGATGATGCGCCGACAACCAGATAAATGTTCAACATACTGCGCCATGGCAGAAGAGAAAACCACAATATCCTGTATGAATTCATTGCTGAACAGCGCTTTAATCCACTGCATCAGCCTCGCGTCGCGATAATAAGCCAGTGTCAGCGGATCATTCCCGAACAACGCAAACAGGCTTCTTATCCTGGCTGACAGCGGATTCAGCCTGACAATACATACATCCTGACAATACTTTCTGACTTCATCTTCATACTGCCAGTCTTCTTCATCATCAATGAACGTTCCCAGGTACACACGATAACGCTTGCTGAGGTGCTGCAGAAGATGAAAAGAACGTATCTTGTCTCCCTTATTGGGTGGATAAGGAATTCTGTGTGTCAGATAAAGGAGTCCCCGCATCCTTTCTTAACCCAGATTTTTAATGATATGCGGGCCGAGCATATTGGCCAGAGCCAAAGGCATCTTCTGCCAAGCCTTGATAAAAAGCTGATACTTTGGATTAAGCGGATTATGTTCAGGAATCGTTTTTGCTTGATGGAGCTGGTATTCATAAAACAACGGCTGCGGCTCAAACCCCCAGTTCTTTTTAAAACTGTATGATCCGGTTCCTCGCTTGCTGCGTCCGAAATCGAAAACCCGGTAGCCCCGTTCACAGGCACGCCGCATCAGTTCCCAGTACATAAAATCATTACCCGCCAGATCTCGAGCCGCGTCCGTTCCACCGCCATAATAAGGCAGCACTTCATCCCGGAAATAGAAACTCATGACTGCGCTGACTACATTTTCATCTTTAGTGATAATGAGCAGCTCACAATCTTCTGCAAAAACACTTTTCAATAACCGGAAATATTTGCGGGAAAAAACTGGCGTACCCAGGCGATGTACACTGGCCGAATAGGCTCGAAAAAAATGGTCGGTATCCTGATCCAGATAGCTCTGCAACTCATATTTCATCCCTTTACGTACCATGGCACGCTGCTTGCGGGGAATTGCCAGCATGTTTTGCTCCACATCAGAATCCATAGTTTTGCGGAATGTAACGTATAAATCTTTAGTGGGCCAATCGTGGTGAAAAGGGTGAAAGTGGCGATATTCCAGATAATCAACCTTCAGATGTGTTGCCAGCATCTGCGCAGCCTGATCAAGGTGGGTTCGTGCGCTGTCTGATATTGCAGCAATACCGCCATATACACAAAATGGCAAAGCACTCAGACTGTGCCCGAATAACAAACTGTCAATCTCTGCCAGAGGCAATACACCTTGAATACACCCGCCCTCTTCTATATACAGGAACCAGGTTTTATGCCCGAAAGCTTGTTCTATCACCTGCTTCCATCCGGCACGGTGAAAAAAGGTCGCTTCAGGACAAGCCATGATGAACTCATCCCAAGCCTGGAATTTATCTGGGGATAACACAGAAATCCCGGGTAATCCATCCACAAATAGCGGATCTGTATTTTGCACAGTAATATCGCTCAAAAATCAGGCCGTTCGCTGCAGAAAGATCTGATCCATACGTCCCCAGTCGAAATGCCGGATCAGGGCATCGAGCCGTTTTTCCATACGACCCAGATTGAGATAATGACGAAAACGCGTCTTGAAGCTAATTCCCACTTGCCGGGGCTGATCGGGATCGATCTCCCATGGGTGAAAATAAAAAATTGCAGGTTGACGATCAACTGAGTTGACTCTCTGCAAAAACCAGCGCGAGATCGCATAGGGCCAGAGACGGAAATAGCCGCCACCACCTGCCGGAAAATTACGGCCGAACAGATGTACGGTAGTCACCGGTAATTCGAGTATCTCTCGGGAAGTATTGGGGTTAAAAGCAAAACGTGGTGCATCCGGCATACCGTAGTGATCGTGTGCTACCGGATAAATGCTCGAACTGTACCGGTAACCCGCTTCTCCCAGACAATCCAGTGCCCAGAGATTGTTTCCGTTAATGGAGAAGCTTGGGGCACGATATCCCTGCACAGACTGTCCGCCAATATCTTCCAGCAAGGATTTACTGCGAGCAATATCATCATAAAACTGCCCGCGGCTCAGTTCAGTAACACGGTGATGGGCATAACCATGACTGGCCAGTTCATGGCCATTCTCAACAATTCTCTTCACCATGGACGGATAACGTTCTGCTATCCAGCCCAATGTGAAAAAAGTGGCCTTGACTTCATGCTCGTCCAGCAACACGAGAATCCGGTCAATATTGCGCTCGACTCTGCATGGCAAACTATCCCAGGATGAACGCGGAATATGCCGGGCAAAAGCCGATACCTGGAAATAATCTTCCACATCAATGGTCAGCGCATTACGGATCATAAGATTCATTCAGGAGAAACTGCTAGATCAAACTCTTTCTGAATATCGAGCATTACTTCATTTGCTTCGGCCTTACCCAATATCTGTAATTCTTCCAGACACCCCATAATCAGCAATCTGTCACAAAACAGATTGATTTTACGAGGAATCCCAGCAGAGAAATTATGTATCACTTCAAAAATCTCATCCTGTAGTACAGGACTTCCATTCCAGCCGGCTTTTTGAAGACGATGTTCGATATAGGCCCTGGTTTCCGCCTGATCCAGCGGACCCAGATGATAGGTGGCAATCACTCTCTGGCGCAGTTGCTGCATTTGACTGCCGAGCAGCGTCCTCCTGAACTCTGGCTGGCCAAGCAAAAAGGTTTGTAACAAAGGTCTGTTATCTGACTGAAAGTTCGATAACATCCGCAATTCTTCAAGTGTCTGCGGAAGAAGATTTTGTGCCTCATCAACCACCAGCAATACACGTGTACCTTCCCGTTCACACTTACGCATAAATCGTTCAAGCTCGAGCAGCAATGCAGCCTTGGACAGACCTTCATAAGAAAGGCCAAAAGCAGCAGCTACCATTCTCAAGGCATCATCCGGGTCCAGCCGTGTACTCACCAATTGTGCAGCCGCGACCCGCTCCTGCCTCAACTTCTGGAACAGGTAGCGCATCAGGGTTGTTTTGCCAGCGCCTACATCACCTGTAATAATGATAAAACCATCTTCCTGCGAAAGGCCATATTCAAGATAAGCCGCAGCACGTTTATGGCCTCGACTGGGAAAAAAGAAATTCGGGTCGGGTTTCAACTGAAACGGTTTCTCGGCAAAACCATAGTAGGCTAGATACATAAAATTTCAATTTTCTAAAAATTCATGTTCAAAGTAGCCGTTATCACATTGGCATCATAGCTGCCGTTACTGCGATTAGACTCACGGTGGAGATGATAGTACATGATCGACCCGCTGATATTAGAAGTAAATCGCTTATTCAAGCCGGCCGTCACTATTATGTTGTCATCTTCCTGACTGGTTACATCATAACTGGTTCTGATATACCCCAGATTGATATTGGCATTCGTTCTGGGAGACAACCGGTGATTCCACAATAAATTGCCTCCTATCTGCGTAGTATCTCTGGTCAATGCTGCATTCTCGATACCAATCAAATCAGCATCTTCCTCATCCGAACTGAATGATTTTCTGGAATAGTTAAATCCACGAAATACCAGCGAATTCTTCTTACCATTTAAAGTAAGCGAAGCCTGTAAACGTCTAAGCAAAAACAAACGATTGGTCAGAAAATTATTCGGGTCAGAAAATGAGAGCGGAAGCCCCTGGTTCAATAATGCTTCTCCTCCCTGAATACCGGAAAATAATTGACCCAACATAGAGGCACTCAAAATTGAACCACCAGCCAGAGATTGCTGACCGAAAGTAGAGATATCCTCTACATAACTCAGATTCCATACTGTACTGCGAGTACGGTGATCAACTGATGTTGCATAAGTATTACCGAAAAATCTTTTCCCTCCTGACGCATCAATTTTCGTCCTTTTGGTAGGCGTCCAGGAAAAACCAACTGTCCATGAAGGGCTGGATGTCCGCCCTCTTATCGAAATAAAACTGTTGCGTTCATACCCCGCTGTACCGATCAGGTTGAATTGTGACGTGACTATATATCTGAGCGTACCAGTTGTTCGCTCCAGCTCAATCGTTTGCAACCTCCCAAGATTGAGCCTGGCATATTTTCTATCGATCTGTGTATGACTGTAATTGACTCCCCAGCCAAGCGTCCTGAACGCCGAACCACTATTCAGAGAAAAAATTGCTGCATCAGAGCTGCTATTGGAAAAACTGTTGACATTCGAACTAACCTCACCGTGAACATAGCGAACTTCACCTGAAGCAAGATTGCTGAAACGCTGGCGCACATAGGGACTGATATTCCACATGTAAATATTTCTCCGATTTCCCGTCAAAACGGCATTATCCGGTGCCTGTGGTCCAAATAAAAAAGCATTCTGCTGGGAGATTGTAGCTCGCCCATCTACAAAAAAATGATGCCTGATAATTTCAGCAGTAGCATCAGCATTCAATTGGTTCCGTATACGAAATTGCTCGCTTTTTGCATAAATGAGACTACTCAGAGTGTAATTAAGATTGGATTTAAAGCGACGCCCTTCACCTGTTATATTCACTCCCGGATTAATCTGCGTAATAAACTCCCCTCCTCTGCCAGCTCCGCCAAACCCTCCGAAACCTCCTCCACCTAACCCCACGTTATCAGTATAAGTCTCGCTGACTGTTAACCGTGGCTGAATATTCCACTCTGCTGCATTTACCTGCCCCCCCCAGCTACTTAATCCAACAATACAACCAACCCTCAGACACATCCTCAAACGGGAGAGACTGTCATTACCGCACCCAAATGATTTCATCAATAATAGCCGTAGTATCCGGTACTGCCATGTGCTCTGGCTTTGTTATAAATGAGGTTAACTACATCGCATGCTTCGATCTGCTGTAAAGCTTCCTTTACTGTCTGCTGAGTTGTCCTCTCCGCCTCGACTACCAGCACGATTTGTCCCATCTGGCTTGCCAGCACTCGCGCCTCACTGGTCAACAATAACGGGGGAGAATCAAAAATCACCACACGATCATGATAGCGTTGCGCAAGCTCTACCAGAATAGAATGCATACTCTGGCTGGCCAGCAATTCAGTTGCATGTGTATGGCGCCTTCCTGCCGGTATCAGCGTCAACTTCTTTATATTGGTTTTCATCATCACATCAGATATCGACAGTTGTGAATCACGAAGCATATCCAGCAATCCCGGTTCTTCCGGACTAAAGCCCAAGGTTGCAGGAATAGAGGGACGCGCAACATCAGCATCCACCAGCAAAACCCGATGATCCATTTCCATTGCGATACTCATTGCCAAATTCAGTGAGCAGAAGCTTTTCCCTTCTCCGGACAAAGAGCTGGTAACCATGATCAGATTACCATTCTTTACTCCACTGTCCGGATTGAATGCATTAGCAAGTAACGGACGCTTTATCAGCCGAAACTGTTCAGCTATTTCAGATTTAGTATGGTGGAGCGTGACAACACCTTTACGGTGCAGATTTTCCAGATCGACTTCGATTCTTTTAACTGTCTTTTTTATGTCAGCAGCTTTATTAATCCGATCGGCTTCCGCCTCTTCTTTGGTAATCCTGCCGTGCTCAGTTTTTTTACCCGGCACTCCATCAGATGAAAATAACGAATCAGGGCCAATTCCTTCACGAGAATCATGCTGCGACACGCCGCCTGGCATAAAGCCATTCATATCATTCTTTACAAGCTTGTCCGCAGCCCTTTCTATCAGGCTCATATCCACTCCGTCATTATATTACAACCCTTACACCATCAATTCAGGCAGCTGCCATCCCATGTGGCTTTACATAAATCATCAAGACAACATAGCATGCCATCAGCATCAACAGAGAAATACCAAACGCATAAATCTTCCTCTTGTCTTTTAATTTTTGCTGTTCTGTCCATACCATTGGAATCGTCCCCAGAATCGGCAAACCTGTCAGCTCCCTCAAAGTACTCTGGCTATGGAATGTTGGCCGGATCTGGCTGATAATGAAAGCAAAACCAATTCCTCCCGCTAGGGCTCCAATCAAAACAAGTGTAAAAAATTTCTTGCGATCCGGTCCGGATGGAGCTTCTGGAACCGTAGGAGGATCAACGATCCTGAAAGACATCAAGCCTGAAGTAGAAGTCAGCTCACCAGATATTTCAGCAGATGCTCTACGCTCCAGCAGCTTCTCATAATTGGCTTTATTCACATTGTAATCACGGTTGAGCTGCTGCATCTCCACCTCTACGGCAGGAACCGTATTACTCATCGATTTCAGACGTTCGAAGCGGGCTTCATACTCCGCCACCCGCGCCTTCATGGATGCCACTTGTGCTTCGGATTCAGCCAGTGCGATATTCAGTTGCTGCATCATCGGATCATAATTTCTACCACGATTATTGACTGTACCGGCAAGTTTGGCTTCTTCGACCTTACGCTCCTCCAATTGAGCAATCAGTCGTTTAGTAGCGACAACATCAGGATGTTGATCGGTAAAATTCAACATCAAATTATCCAGATTCGTATTCAATGCCTGAATACGGGAATCGATCTCCGGATTGACAATACTTTGCGGTGATACTTCACCCACTTCGAACAACAGCACCGGCTCATCACCCGTTATCTGTCTCTTGACTGCGTCACGTGCCTGCTCAGCCTCAAGCAAGGTAAGCCTGGCCTTTTCCAGCTCTTCTGCAGCCGATACCAGTTGACTGTAGTAATCTCCCCCCTGCCCGGGCAAAAAACCAATATTCTTCTGTTTGAAAGCTGTCAGTGCTGCTTCGGCAGCAACCAGCTTTTCCTCATAGGCAGCAATTTGCTGATCGATAAAACGCAATGCAGAAGCTGAATCCTGTTTTTTACCTTCCAACCCGCCTTCAACGAAAATAGTCAACAGTGACTGGACAATATCCTTGGCCAGCCTGGGATCTTTATTATCATATGAAATCATGAAAATATTATCGCTACCCGTCGTTGAAAGCTTAATATCCTTCATCAGGGTAGTAACCAGCTTTTCTCTGGCACTGTCATCTGTAATCTTGATATCCAGATCAACCATACGAATGATTCTCTCGACATTCGGTCGGCTGATGAGTGTTCGACTCATTATGGTAATCTGCTGGTCCGGGTTGGGGGATACCGTCATTCCGGCCATCAGCGGACGAAGAATACTCTGAGTATCGACGTAAATTCGTGCAGAAGCCTGATAATTGTCTGGCATCTGATAAACGAAGAACCAGCCCGCAATCGCGACAGTCCATGCGGTCGCAACTGAAGCCCATCTATATTTCCAGATACCCTTGATATAAACCAGCAGTTGAGCAATCAACTCACTCATATCGGGTCACCTCTTCATTTATCACAATCGCGATCAAATCAATCAAAAAAAGCTTTCAGGAATAACCAGCACATCGCCCTGATAAACCGGAACATTGGCGGAGATATCACCATCCCGAATCAGGTCTTCCAGTCTGACCCGGAATTGCTGCTGTTCACCACCGACATTCCGAATAATTCTTGCTCTGTTTCCTGCTGCAAAATCAGTCAACCCTCCCACCGCAATCATGACATCCATCAATGACATGTTTTCCCGGTAAGGTAATGCCTGCGGCTGCGCTGCCTCACCGATCACCCGGATCTGCTCACTGAACGGTCCGACGAAATCAGTTATAACGACGGTGACTACCGGCTGCTGTAAATATTTAGAAAGAGTCTCTTCGATATTACGTGCCAGTTCGGTTGAAGTCTTTCCACTTGCCGGCAAATCCTCTACGAGTGGCGTAGTAATCTTCCCGTCCGGACGCACCGGTACACTCATGGATATTTCCGGATTGCGCCAAACGATGATGTTTAATGTGTCGCCCGGTCCGATCAGATAATCGTGCGGTACCTGTTCACCTTGAGTAGAAAGTAATGGATAAGTCGTGCAACCACCGAGTGCAAGCAGATAAAAAATGACTGATAGACTGACTATCCAGGCTTTAATGGAAATATTCACTCGAAACCCTCAATAAAAAAACAAATGTGTCTCTAACCCCGGCTCTCACTACAATAACTACAGCTGCATATATTACTATTACTCGCCTGCAAACCGAGTGTTAACTTATGTTTATCTATCAGTTCAGCAGCGTTCCGTAAAAATAACCGGAACCGTAACGAAAAATCTGCTTGTGACAACGGAATAACCTATTACACTTTTAAATGGCAGAATATGACTAATATCACTTTTTTCAACCGGATATGGCACCAGATAAATATAACTCCGTCACCCATCAGAAATATTACGATTGAACCATATCGACAAATCAACCAACCAATATTTTTTAATACGACAGGCATTTTTGGAGTTATACAGTACACATTCACAACAGTGACCGACTGATCCAGGATTGCTGCTAGTGCTTCCCTTCTCCGACATGACATCGATGAGGTCTTGAACCAAACGATGTAAATTCTACTCTGAGCACTTCTCCACCCACTTTCTTGGCCATTTCTTGAAATTCGGTAACGTGTATCTCGGCTGGAACAATAAAAACTTGAACTTCCCCCGACTTATAATGAACTGTAATTTTCATATCCCCCCCGATGATAAGTTCATATCCGCTCAGGCAAACGACTCTACCCGCTCGATGGAATGCTTCACTTCTTCAGCGCCGGTATTTGCCTTTTACATTTTTGCCTTTTAATATAATTAGATGTAAATCGTCTGCTCTGCCATACTGGCTGCCGGCTTTAAACTGTAGCTTTTTCTTATTAAATCCCGGCAGAAATTCCCCAGATTCTAGATTGTTCAGATCAATTCAAATTCAGGATTAATAAAGCATTTATGGCCCAATATGTTTTAATTATGAATCGCGTCGGCAAAATCGTTCCTCCCAAACGCGTCATTCTCAAAGACATCTCGCTGAGTTTCTTTCCAGGAGCAAAAATCGGCCTGCTCGGCCTGAATGGTTCGGGTAAATCTACCCTGTTAAAGATCATGGCCGGCGTGGATAAAGATTTTGAAGGGGAATGTACACCCATGCCAGATCTCAAGATTGGCTACCTGCCGCAGGAACCGCAACTGGATCCCAAACTTACCGTGCGCGAAACAGTTCAGGAAGGGCTGGGAGACGTGTTCAACGCACAACAACAACTGGAAGCAGTTTATGCAGCCTATGCCGAACCAGACGCCGATTTCGAAGCACTGGCAGCCGAACAGTCACGACTGGAAGCAATACTAACGACACAGAATGGGGATAATTTATCCCAACAGATGGAAATAGCCGCTGATGCACTGCGCCTCCCGGAATGGGATGCTCATATCGAGCACCTTTCTGGAGGAGAAAAACGTCGCATTGCACTCTGCAGACTGCTTCTATCCAAGCCGGACATGCTGCTTTTGGATGAGCCCACCAATCATCTGGATGCGGAATCGGTCGAATGGCTCGAGCAGTTTCTTGCACGTTTCCCCGGCACAGTAGTAGCTGTTACACACGACCGGTATTTCCTGGATAACGCAGCAGAATGGATACTGGAGCTGGATCGCGGCCACGGTATCCCCTGGAAAGGAAACTATTCAAGCTGGCTGGAACAGAAAGAAACACGCCTGAAACAGGAAGAAAGTGCAGAATCCGCCCGCCAGAAATCACTCAAACAAGAGCTGGAATGGGTACGGCAAAATCCCAAAGGCAGGCAAGCGAAATCCAAGGCCCGCCTGGCCCGGTTTGAAGAACTCAGTTCCCAGGAATACCAGAAACGCAACGAAACACAAGAGATCTTCATTCCCGTCGCAGACAGACTAGGAAATGAAGTCATTGAATTTATCAATATCTCCAAGGGATTTGGAGATCGCCTGCTGATTGACAATCTGAGTTTCAGAATACCGCCTGGTGCAATCGTTGGAATCATCGGCCCCAATGGTGCCGGAAAATCCACCCTATTCCGCATGATTACGGGAAAAGAACAGCCGGATACAGGTGAAATCAAAATAGGTGAAACAGTCAAAATCGCCCATGTGGATCAGTCACGTGATGCTCTGTCCGATAGTCAGACCGTATTCCAGGCCATCTCAGGCGGAAACGACATGCTCATCGTCGGCAAATATGAAGTACCTGCACGCGCCTACCTTGGCCGCTTCAATTTCAAAGGTCCTGACCAGCAGAAAATCACCGGGACACTTTCCGGTGGTGAACGAGGCCGGCTGCACCTTGCCAAAACACTGATAGCGGGAGGTAACGTATTGCTGCTGGACGAACCTTCCAATGACCTGGATGTAGAAACATTGAGAGCACTGGAAAATGCCTTGCTGGAATTTGCCGGTTGTGTGCTGGTGATTTCTCATGATCGCTGGTTCCTGGATCGCATTGCCACCCATATCCTGGCCTTTGAAGGCAATTCACAAGTCACGTTCTTTACGGGCAACTACCAGGAATACGAAGCCGACAAACGCCAACGCCTTGGAGAAGAAGCGGCCAAACCCAAACGAATTCGCTACAAACCGATTACACGTTGACCAGTCGCTTGCGCTCAGCAATTCCATAAAAACTCAACCTTTACTGTAATTTACTGTATACTTGCCGCCCTGCCTCTATCAAGTCAAGGCAGGGTTTCAGGTTTCATCGTTTCTGACCTCTCCAGATTTTTTCTTCTCGAAATTGTGCAGTATCCCTGGTTAGCAGCGATGTTTTATAGATATGCGCCAGCGGTACCAGCATTGTTTGCTGCGGTATATTCCTGTTCGCGCATTAAATTTCTTCATTATCAGGAAAACCAAAGTGTCATTTGAAAATTTGAATCTGCATCCCGCAATCGTAAAAGCCGTACTGGCAGCGGGTTATACTGCCCCCACCCCCATTCAGCAGCAAGCCATTCCGGATCTGATCGCAGGCCATGATGTCATGGCAAGTGCACAGACCGGAACCGGCAAAACAGCCGCCTTCATGCTGCCGGCATTGCATCGTCTGGCCACACCCGCACAAATTCGCGGACGTGGCCCGCGCATACTGGTTCTGACACCAACACGTGAACTGGCTCTGCAGGTTTCCGATGCTGCCAGCAAATATGGAAAATTCCTGCCACGTATCAATGTCGTCAGTATTCTGGGCGGGATGCCCTACCCCCTGCAAAATAAACTCCTGTCACAAACCGTCGATGTACTGGTCGCCACACCCGGGCGTTTGATCGATCACATCGAACGCGGGCGGATAGATTTTTCGCGGCTGGAAATGCTGGTACTGGACGAAGCAGATCGCATGCTGGATATGGGGTTCATCCAGGATGTCGAGCGCATCGCTCTCTCGACACCCGCAACCAGGCAAACGCTGCTGTTCTCGGCAACGCTGGACGTTGCAATCGAGAAAATCGCCACACGTCTGCTGAAAGCACCGAAACGCATTCAGGTGGCTGCTCAGCATACCAAACTCGATCACATCGAACAGCGTATGCATTATGTAGATGATCTCACGCACAAAAACAGGCTACTGGACCATCTGCTGCGTGACACCACCATCAAACAGGCAATCGTATTTACTGCAACGAAACGTGATGCCGATTCCCTCGCAGATAACCTTTCTTCCCAGGGACATAAGGCTGCCGCCATGCACGGGGACATGACGCAGCGTGAACGTACACGCACTCTGACCGGCCTGCGTCAGGGCCGGCTCAAGATTCTGGTAGCTACGGATGTCGCCGCACGCGGAATCGATATTGCCGACATTACCCATGTCATCAATTTCGATTTGCCAAAGTTTGCAGAAGACTATGTGCATCGGATCGGGCGGACCGGCCGGGCTGGCGCTTCCGGTATCGCAGTTTCGTTCGCATCCGGGAAAGATGTTGCTCATCTGAAGAGAATCGAACGATTTACCGGCAATCGCTTTGAATTTCATGTCATACCCGGTATAGAACCACGTACCAAACCAAAATTTGGTCGTAGTGACGACAAACCAGGAAGAAGACCATCTTCTGCTGCACACAAAACCAGACGTTCATGGTCGGACAATCCCAATACACGCACTGCTTCCCCGGGTCACCGAGGAGACAAAGATGCTGGGTTCGGGCAACCATTTGGTCGTGAAACCCGTAAACGTCCGTTCAGGGACAGCAAATTCAACAGCACCGATCGTTTTGCCCGCACGGAGTAAAACTGGATCTCCCGGGTATTGATTGTCACGTCGATACCCGGGTCATTTAGCTCACTGCGTAACTCACCACATGATTTACGTCGCTTTCTCCCGCCTGACAACCCACATACTGGCATTCATGCCGGAAAAAATCTGCACATGATTTGTTCAGAACTCAGAAAAGTGCGCTGACAGCTTCTTCTACTCGCTCCACAGCGATGATTTCGATTCCTTTGACAGCTTGCCTGGATTGATTGGCCTTTGGAATCACCGCACAGGTAAAACCCAACTTGGCAGCTTCTTTAATCCGCTCCTGTCCTCGCTGCACTGGCCGTACTTCACCCGCCAGTCCAATTTCTCCAAATATGACTGTTTTTTCAGGAAGAACCCGATTCTTCAATGACGAAACGATCGCCAGCATTACCGCCAGATCAGCTCCTGGCTCAGTAATTTTGACCCCCCCGACCGCATTGATGAAAATATCCTGATCGAAACAGGGAATGCCGGCATGACGGTGCAGCACCGCCAGCAACATTGCCAACCGGTTCTGTTCCAGTCCGACGCACAATCTTCTGGGACTGGGTGCATGCGCCTCATCCACCAGTGCCTGGATTTCCACCAGCAGAGGGCGTGTGCCCTCTTGCGTTACCATCACGCAAGTACCAGGTACACGCACACTATGGTGAGAAAGAAACAGCGCTGAAGGATTTCCCACTTCCCGCAATCCTTTTTCAGTCATAGCAAAGACGCCCAGCTCGTTAACTGCCCCAAAACGGTTTTTGAAAGCACGAATCAAACGAAATGTCGAATGTGTATCCCCTTCAAAATAGAGCACCGTATCCACCATGTGCTCCAGAACACGCGGCCCGGCCAATGCACCATCCTTGGTTACATGCCCTACCAGTACGATACAGGTGCCACTGGTTTTAGCGAATCGGGTCAACCGTGCCGCACATTCACGCACTTGAGCCACCGAACCGGGTGCAGACTGTAAGGTTTCGGAATAAATTGTCTGAATCGAATCGATAATCGCGATACGCGGACGATGCTCAGCCAGAATCGATTGAATCGCCTCCAGCCGGATCTCGGTCAACAAATCAACCCTGGCCACATCCAGAGACAGCCGCTTTGCGCGCAGTGCTACCTGCTGCATGGATTCCTCACCACTGACGTACAACACCCGATGATGAACAGACATTCGGGACAATGCCTGTAGCAACAACGTCGATTTACCTATACCCGGATCGCCACCTAATAACACAACCCCACCTTGTACCAGCCCCCCTCCCAGCACCCTGTCAAACTCATCCATTCCCGTCAGGAAACGGGGCATATCCTCAGTCTCGACTTCGCTCAGACTCAGCACCTGCTTCTGCACCGAATCTGGCGAAAAACGCAACACATTCTTCTCTTGAACAGTCTCAGTCAATGTATTCCATTCACGGCAATGCGGGCACTGACCCTGCCATTTCAAAGTCTGTCCGCCACAAGAATTGCAAACGTAAAGTGTCTTGAGCCTGGTCATGAACAGATCACATGACTGGAATTTTCAGACAGATGACAGTAGAGCCCGCTATTACGACCAGCGCGTTCATGCCAGATAGAGCAGTAATACAAGTGATAACCCTTTATGCAGAGCAGCTCGACGATAAACAGGCTGAAAAACTGATAAAATAGCACCCGTTGTTCGCCGCAAACCGGAGAGGTACCGAAGTGGCCATAACGGCGCTGACTCGAAATCAGATGGTCAGGATTTCCTGGCACGTGGGTTCGAATCCCACCCTCTCCGCCAAATGCCAAGTATATATCAAACATTTTCCGCCCTCGCCAGATAGCCCTGAGTAACCACATCCTCCAGCAGCAAATCTGGCTGGTTATTGGCAACGGCAGCAAAGCAGAATAAAACCAGAATAGGTTTATACCCTTTTACTTCTTACCCTACTTCCCCGTAATAAAACTGACTGACCCAGCCATTGCAACCAAAGAACCCGAAAGCTGTATCACGGCAACTGTATTCGTTCACGCTTTAACCGACGCACTGAGCAATATCAGGAATGGCTGAAATCGGATCGTTGCCGGTGCTATAATTTCGCAAATCCGACTGGTAATGCTGCCAAATTTTCAAAAATATCACTTCCGTGTTTCCGGTTTTACCCTTCAATTCCGCACATCTGATGGTCTTTATGAATGACCGGAACCCTTACCGGCAGTATTCATACATCCCAGTATCCACACATAACATCATATTTAATCCGTTGGAGGAATAATGAGTCATACACTGTATGAAACCAAAACACCGCGTATACAGCGCTGCGAACTGGCTGTTCCGGGTTCCCGTCCCGAAATGTTTGAAAAAGCACTGAAAAGCGGAGTGGACTTCATATTTCTGGATCTGGAGGATGCAGTCGCACCGGATGACAAGATCCAGGCAAGAAAAAATATCATTCAGGCAATCAATGATCTGGACTGGAAAAGCCACGGTGTCACCCTCTCCGTACGTATCAATGGTCTGGATACCCAATATATGGTGCGTGATGTGGTCGATCTGGTTGAGCAGGCCGGGCACAAGATCGATACGCTGCTGATTCCCAAAGTAGGTGTTTATGCTGATGTTTACATGGTCGAAGCCATGCTCAGCCAGCTTGAAATGCAGCAGGGGTTGAGAAACCGGATCGGAATAGAAGCACTGATCGAAACGGCGCTGGGGATGGCCAATGTTGAAGACATTGCCCGCAGAGGGACGGCCGGGCGTCTGGAAGCCCTGCATTTCGGTGTAGCTGACTACGCTGCCAGCAATCGTGCACGTACTACCAATATCGGCGGGCTCAATCCGGATTATCCGGGGGATCAGTGGCACGCAGCCATCAGCAGAATGACCGTTGCCTGCCGCGCATTCGGCCTGCGACCGATCGACGGTCCGTTTGGCGACATTCAGGATCCCGAAGGTTACAAACAGGCAGCCAGACGTGCTGCTGCACTGGGTTGCGAAGGTAAATGGGCGATTCATCCGACACAGATCGCACTGGCCAATGAAGTCTTCACCCCACCTGCAGCAGAAGTCGACAAAGCCAAACGCATTCTGACAGCATTGAAGGAAGCTGCAGCTCAAGGTAAAGGTGCAGCCTCACTCGATGGCCGGTTAATTGATGCCGCCTCGGAAAGAATGGCAAACAACATCGTCAAAATGGCAGAAGCGATCGCTGCCAAAAACAAATAAACAAGTATCCAGGGAAACTCTGAAAAATTACTGCACACTTAGCCCCCTGTTGGAATCAGGCATACAATACTCATTCATCTTCGTGAACCGTGCTTTTCCGCCTGATTTCATCTTGACTGGCTAATTGATCACACCTTTCCAGAATTTTTTCAAATCCAACAATTCCATCAAATTCAAGGGAGAAGATATTGGATATCCATGAATATCAGGCCAAGGAAATCCTGGCTGAATACGGTATCAAGCTGGCTGAAGGCGGACTGGCACACACTGTGGAAGAAGCGGTACAACGCAGCCGGGAAATCGATGGCAATGTGTGGGTCGTCAAGGCACAAATCCATTCCGGTGCCCGTGGTAAAGCAGGCGGTGTCAAAGTATGCCGGACACATGAAGAAATCGAAGCCACGGCTGAATCACTGCTGGGAAAAAAACTGGTCACACACCAGACCGGCCCGGCGGGTAAACTTTGCTCGAGACTGTATATCGAAGCCGGTACCGAAATTACCCGGGAAGTGTATCTCGCTTTCATGATCGATCGCAGTCATGAACGTATCGTCATGGTGGGTTCCGCACAGGGGGGAATGGATATCGAGACCCTGGCGGCCACGAATCCTGATGCCATCAAAAAAATCCACATCGAGCCTGCTGTCGGCCTGCAGGATTTCCAGGCAAGAACCATGGCCTTTGCACTGGGTCTGGAAGATGTTCTGCTCAATCATGCCGTCAAGACAATCAGAGGTTGCTACCGCGCCATGCGCGATCTGGATGCGAATATACTCGAAATCAACCCGCTGGTTGTCACGCGCAACAACGAGCTGATCGCGCTGGATGCGAAGATGAGCTTTGATGAAAATGCACTGTTCCGGCGCCACCGGATTTCCGAATTGCGTGACAACTCACAAATCGATCCGCGCGAAATCGCTGCAGCGGAAGCAGGCTTGAGCTACGTCGGGCTGGATGGAGATATCGGCTGCATGATCAATGGCGCCGGGCTGGCAATGGCTACCATGGATATGATCAAACTGGCCGGCGGCGAACCGGCCAATTTTCTGGATGTCGGTGGCGGTGCTTCTGCCGAGCGAACTGAAAAAGCATTCCGGCTGGTACTGGCGGATAACAACGTAAAAGCCATGCTGGTCAATATCTTTGCCGGTATCAATCGCTGTGACTGGATCGCCGAAGGTGTGGTTCAGGCTGTACGGAATATCGGAATGACGGTCCCTCTGGTCGTGCGCCTGTCTGGCACCAACGTGGAAGAAGGCCGCCGTATCATCGCTGACAGCGGGTTGCCGATCATTACTGCAGAAACCCTGGCCGATGCAGCAGAGAAAGTAGTGCGCGCTCGCAACCAAGCTGCAGCTTGAATAACACGAACAAAAAAGGGGAATAGAAAAGTGGCAATTCTCATCAATGAGCAGACGCGGATCATCGTACAGGGCTTTACCGGCCGGATCGGCACCTTCCATGCTCAGGAAATGATCGATTACGGATCCAATGTAGTGGGAGGCGTAACGCCCGGCAAAGGCGGGCAGAAACACCTGGGGCTGCCAGTATTCAATACCGTCCGGGAAGCAGTCGAGCAGGTAGGTGCGGAAGCCAGCATTGTATTCGTTCCGCCGGCATTTGCGGCTGATTCGATCATGGAAGCAGCCGATGCAGGTATCAAATATTGCGTATCCATCACCGATGGCATTCCAACCCAGGACATGATGACCGTCAAAAACTTCTTACGCCTCTTCCCCGAAAAGAACAGAATGATGCTGACCGGCCCCAACTGTTCAGGCACTATCAGCCCCGGACGGGCGATGCTGGGCATCATGCCGGGGCATATTTACAGCCGTGGAGTCGTTGGTGTCGTCGGCCGTTCCGGTACACTGGGTTATGAAGCTGCCGACCAGATGCGACGGCTGAATATCGGGATTTCGACTTCGGTGGGTATTGGCGGAGATCCGATCATCGGCAGTTCACACCGGGATGTACTGCAAAAACTGGAAGAAGATCCGGAAACCAAAATCGCGCTGATGATTGGTGAAATTGGTGGCCCAATGGAAGTAGAAGCAGGACTGTTCGCAAAGGAAAACATGAGCAAACCGTTGGTCGCCTATATTGCCGGCCTGACTGCCCCCCCTGGGAGACGGATGGGACACGCCGGAGCAATCATCTCCTCAGCCGGTGAAAGCGCGGCAGAAAAAGTGGAAAGACTGAAAGAACTGGGCGTCACCATCTGCCCGACTCCGTCTCTGATGGG
>ENA-UOUJ01000449-UOUJ01000449.1-activated-sludge-metagenome-genome-assembly--contig:-NODE-449-length-28742-cov-36.162547_pt1 | contig 28742 bp, 21 predicted proteins | sample MGYA00249839_ERZ747224 | MGnify/ENA primary metagenome ERZ747224 (study PRJEB28782, sample SAMN03220277) | activated sludge metagenome | biome: wastewater; feature: sewage sludge; material... | reverse complement strand
TGCTGGGTCTGACCGAAGACGCGCACAACAGCCACATCGTGCCGGAACTGGCTCCCGCACCTGGTGAGTTCATCGTTCGCAAGAACGTGCCTTCGGCCTTCTTTGGTACGCCCTTGGCGGCGTGGCTAACGCAACGTGGTGTGCAAACACTGCTGGTTGCCGGCGCCGTGACCAGTGGTTGTGTGCGCTCCAGCGTGGTCGATGCGATGCAACTGGGTTTCCGCCCCTTGGTGGTATCGGATTGCGTGGGCGACCGTGCGATTGGCCCTCACGAGGCCAATCTGTTCGATATGCGTCAGAAGTACGCCACCGTGGCAACACGTGAAGAGGCGATGGCGTTGATCGGTCTTTAAAGTTGTTCAAGATTTTGAGCTTTCGAGAAGAACGATGTGTTTCATCACGACCTGGATGGGCGTCCGCGCTTGATGAGACATGATTCGTCGTTAACAAGTCTGTTTTGATAGCCTTGTAATTGAGTATCGATGGTCTGCCGCTTGGGGGCGGGCTATCGTACCTGTGCCCCTGGGAGCCGTATGGCTCTCGGGGGCTTTTTATGTCTGCTAGCCTTGTGGGTTTGCAAGGATTGCGGTGTCAGGGCTTTCTTCTGGACGTGCCGTTTGGGCTTTGCGTAAGAGGGGTGGATAGTTTTCTTGTGAGGCCCGTGTGCGGCTTGTCTTGGCGGGTCCCTTGCCCACGCTGCGCGTGGGTTCCCTTGTCAGAGTGCCGGGGCGGGCGGGTCGTGAACTCGGAGCGCGGTTTGTCCCCCGGACAAACCGCAAGCGTGCTCCTCAAACAGCACGACCCTTGCATCCCACCCCGGCACTCTGCCCGCGGCAAGGGCCCCGACTCGCCCGCCAAGCCGCACACGGGCTTCACAAGAAAACAAGCAACATTGTTTAAAGCCCAAACGACACTGGCAGAGGTGGGATGAAAAGTAGGGGTGCAGATTGAATGGGTGGAGAAAGGAAGGGAGGGGGGCTGAAGAGCAGAACGATAGGCGCTTAGGAAATGCAGAAGAGCAAGGCACGAGGCCCTGTTTGTTCAAAGAGTCCGTAAGAGATTGGTAGATAAAAAGCCATTGTGAGCCGTTCAGTCGGCCTGCTGGGGTGTCAGGGCGGATCAGAGTACTTGCCGCGGGCAGGAGATAGCGTAGGGGTGCAAGCATCCTGCTGTTTGAACCCGACGCTTGTACTTGGTCCGGGGGACCAAGTACCGGGTGAGTTCAGGATGCGCCCGTAGCTATCTCCTGACAAGGGCACCGGTGCGCAGCACCGGCAAGTGCTCAGCCCGGACACCCCAGCAGGCCGACTGAATGGCGTTTTCACAGAGACCTTTTATCCCCGATCCTGACTAAGCTGAATGCCCTCCAAACCTGCGCTACCAGCCCTAAAGCCTCATATCTCTGACGTTGCGCCAGGCATCAGCCCTTTGCCCCAATAAATAAGCAAAAAAAAGCACCCCTCAACAAAGAAGGGTGCTCAAAGGAATCAGAAGACCTTCTGACTCAAGTGGCTCGGAAACAGCACACAAAAAACAGTTTTGAAACCAGAAGCAAACCCCGGACTTAGACCGGAAACACCAGATCATTCGCCAGGATGGACGTATCAAAAATCACCTGACGCTCCTTGAGCATCAAACGACCGTCCACACGCGTGAAGGTATCGAAATAATTACCCACCAGATGCACCGTGGAAGGCCCTTCCACCAAGGTCTGCATCAGCATGAAATTGCCTTCAGCCTCAATGTCGCCATTGTCAGCCTCGCTGATCACGCGCACATCCGTGACCAGATGCAGCATGTAGCGCGGGGCATACATCTGCGTGCGGGCAATGGCCACCGCACGATCGTGCATCATGTCGCGCCCTTCGGCATAGACCAGACCTACCGGCAAATTCAGATCCGCGTTCTCGCGAGAAGTGACTCGGTAAACCGCGTCCTCCACAAAAAACATGGGCCAGTCCTCAACATTGCCACGATCCAAAGTGGCACAGTACTCGGCATTGAAAAGCTCAATTTCCGCCTTTAACGCCAAAGCACGCTCAACAGAAACCTGGGCGGGTTTGAAAGAAAAATCCATTTTCATAAGTCAGCTCGTCTTACAGATCCATCACTTGGCGGTAATACTGGTACATGGAGCGAATAGCCGCTTCCGAGATCAGCGTATTGGACGTACCCAGCTTGCTTTCATCCAGCTTGATGATGTTCACCTCGCTGCTGGAACGACGTACCCCTTCCTGCACAAATTTCATGGCCTCGTTGTCTTCCAGACCCAGGAAACCGGCAGGACCCATCAGGTTGCCCTGACGCAGACGGTGACGAGTCATCTCCTCGGTATCGTCCTCATAGCCAAACATGGTCCATTGCATGATCAGACTGTTGGGGCCATTGGGCACGATCTGACGCACACCCAAGGTGTTCATCTCGCGCTGAACAATCAGGTTGGGCCAGATCGTCTGCATGGTCACCGACCACGGCGAATCAAACTCCTTGACGTAGTCCAGAAAACGCTCATCGCGCAAACGCATATCGTCCACAAAGGAACGCATTTCCTTCTTGTTGTCCTCACTGACCTCGGCGTACTTGTCCTCGGACTTGGCCGAAGCCATATAGCCATGACGACCATGCACAGGGTCCACATACATCTGCGACTTGTTGCCCGCTACCAGCAGACCGAACACCACCAGGAAAGAGTGCAGCAAGGTCGCGTGGTAAGGATCTTTCAGGTTCTCGTGGTACATCTTCCAGTTGCAAGGCAACTCGTTACGGTAGTAACCCAGAATCTTCAGCTTCTTGCCGGGAAACACCGCCTCGAAATCCTTCAGAATTTCAGGCGTCAGGTATTCCGTAATAGGCTCGACCTTGTCGCTGTAGGATGCAAAAATGACGCCGTTGTGCGTTGTCACATGCAGCTTTTTCAGACCATGCTCGGAGTTCTTGAAGCTGCGCGGCATGCCGCCTTCTTTATTCGCACCGCGCTTGAAAGGAATCCCTTGCAGATCACCCTTCAGGCTGTAAGACCACTGGTGATACGGGCACACAAATTCATTGGTGTTGCCCTGGTTGTGGCGGCAAAACTCGGCACCACGGTGTGCACAGCGGTTTTCAAACACGTTGATGCTGCCATCTTCCGCACGCGCCACGACTACTGGGGTGGAGCCCACATACGAGCGCTTGTAGTCGCCCGAATCGGGAATTTCCGCTTCTAGGGCCACAAAGTTCCAGGTGTCACCGTGGAAAATGCGCTCCATCTCGCGGTTGTAAATGTCGTTGCTGGTGTAGACCCAATCCGGAATGGTGTTGAGCACATCCTCGGGCCAGGTGCATTCCTCGACAGGGCGGTCTTTGGACCCGACCGTCTGGCCTATCACCGTTTGCGTCTGATACATGGGGTTCTCCTCTGATAACTCTTTAATGATTCGGGATGACGAGGCGGCGCAGGCCGCTTCTCTTTCTTAGACTTGGGCCGTACGAGCCGCTTCTTTCACGTACTGGCGCAGCTTGGTCGCCGGGTCCAGCACGATGGCCGGGTCCACAGGCAAGTTCTGTTCCATGACGCTGCGCAAAGCGCGTAGATCCGCGCCGGCATTGACGCCAATTGCGTGTCGCAAATGCTGGCCTTCAAATGCCAGCAACATGAAGCTGATGGCATCGCCCTGGCTGTCCATGACGCCGCGTACCTGATAGTTCAGATCCGGGCTGCCTTGGCCCAGCATTTGAATGTTGCAACCGAGCACATCCGTCCAGAACCAACTGACAGGTGCAGCAGGAGCATCCTGCCCGGCAATGGCGTGGGCCACCTGACGGGCTTGCTCGTTGGCGTTCTGCCAGGATTCGGTGCGCGTGCGCACGGCGGTATCGGGGCAGATCTGGGTGGCGCAATCGCCAGCGGCATAAATGCCCGCCACACTGGTACGGCCCTGGCGATCCACAATAATCCCGGCCGTCATATCGTCTACCGCGATACCACTGGCCCGCGCCAAGGCGGAGTTCGCGCTCAGACCGGCGGCCACAATGGCCAGATCGCCATTCAGGATCTGGCCATCATTTAGTTCCAGCTGAACGGGGTGCTCGTTTTCTGCCGCAAAGTGGGCCTGACGCACACCCTGACCCAGGCGCACGGTGATGCCTTGCGACTCGAAGCGCTCCAGCAACCATTGCGACAGCAGCGCAGGGGCGTTGCGGGCCAGCAGACGTTCATTCGCTTCAATGACAGTGACCTGTGCGCCGGTTTCGCTGGCGGTAGAAGCCAGTTCCAGACCCATGAAGCCGCCACCAATCACCAGGGCGCGCAAACCGGGATGCAGACGGGCTTGCAGGCTCAGGGCATCGTCCAGCGTGCGCAGATACAGGGCGTTGACCTGGCTGGCGGGCAGCAGAGCCAGTTCGCGGGCCGCGCCGCCTGTGGCCAGCACCGCGTGGTCAAAGCTCCAGGTCTGGCCATTGCTCAGGCTGGCCTGAAGTGTGGCGCAATCCAGAGACTGCACGCTGGTGCCCAACAAGAGTTCAATATTCTGTTCTTGATAGAACTCGGCTTTTTGCAAAAACACGCTGTCAGTGGTCGCGCTGGACTTGAGCACGTCTTTGGACAGGGGCGGACGCTCGTAGGGAAGGTGAGTTTCATCCCCTACCAAGGTGATGCTGCCGCTAAAGCCCAGGCTGCGCAGTTCGCGCGCCAGCACCGAAGCCGCTTGGCCAGCGCCGATGATCAGTACGGAAGTGTGGTGTGCCATGATGTTGCAGGTCTCGTCAGCAGAAAAAAGCTCAGGCCTGACTGAAGTCGGCCAGAATATCGTTGCCTTCAATGCGCAGCGGATAGACCTTGATGTCCACCGTGGCAGGGGCGTTCATGGCCTTGCCGGTGCGCAAACAGAACTTGGCCTGATGCAAAGGGCATTCCACGCAACCGTCCTCCAGATAGCCGTCGGACAGCAGGGCATATTGGTGGGTACAGACGTTGTCGGTCAGGTGGAACTCGTCATCCAGTTTGTGCAGGGCCAGTTTCTTGCCTTCCCACTCGATTGCCAGGGACTCTTCGTTGTCGATGGCATCGGTTTCGGAAATTTTTATCCAGTTCAAAGTTGTCTCCGGGTTGTGCTTTCAATTAGTCAGTATACTGTATAAATTATAAAATCAAATATCGTTTTTATAAGGGATTGCGCTAGTTGAGGCTTAAGCTATTGATGATGCTTTCCTTTATCTCATCAAGGACATGCGTCAGTAGTTTCCCTGCTTGACCAAAAATTAATTAATCAGCACACTTACTATTATCGAAGTGGTGAATGTCAATTTCATAGTGTGCTGACACTGCTTGGAACGTCCGTCTGGCCCCTCGGGGGGGACGGTTTGGCAAGGTTCGGGCAGTTGCTGTCGGGGCTGCAAGCCAGACTGGCGGGCAAACTACCCAGACCCCTATCGAGCAAGGGGTGTAAATACATTAAAAAATACAAAGAGGTGAGTGATGGAGCGTCGTAGTTTTCTGCTGAAATCGGCAACGGTTGCGGGTGCGGGTTTGGCAGCCGTAGCCGCCCCTGCAATTGCGCAGAACAGCCCCACCGTGCGCTGGCGTATGTCTACCGGCTGGCCCAAAAGCCTGGACACCATTTATGGTTCGGCCGAAGCGCTGTGCAAACGTGTCAGCGAACTGACCGAAGGCAAGTTCGAAATCCGCGCTTTCCCCGGTGGCGAGCTGGTGCCTTATGCCCAGAACATGGATGCCATTAGCAACGGCACGGTCGAATGCAACCACGTGCTCAGTACCGCTTTTGTGGGCAAGAACACCGCCGTAACGTTTGATACTGGCTTGTCCTTTGGCATGAATGCCCGTCAGCACAACTCCTGGGTGCACTTTGGTGGTGGCCTGAAACTGCTGCGCGAAATGTACAGCCAGTACAACATCGTCAACTTTGTGGCGGGTAACGTGGGTGTGCAGATGGGGGGCTGGTTCCGCAAGGAAATCAAGGACCTGGACAGCCTGCAAGGTCTGAAGATGCGTATCGGTGGCATCGGCGGCATGGTGCTGTCCAAACTGGGTGCCGTGCCCCAGCAGATTCCTCCTAGCGATATTTACTCCTCGCTGGAAAAGGGCACGATTGATGCGGCCGAGTGGATTGGCCCTTACGACGACGAAAAACTGGGCTTGAACAAAGTCGCTCCCTTCTACTACTCCCCCGGCTGGTTCGAGGGTAGTGCGTCCCTGACCTCTATGGTCAATAAAGACGCCTGGGAAGCCTTGCCTGCGCACTTCAAAGTGGCATTCGAGACGGCCTGTAATGAGCAGACCATGCTCAGCCTGGCCAAGTACGATGCCTTGAATCCCGGCGCTCTGCGCAAGCTGGTGGCCGATGGGGCCAAGCTGCGTTACTTCCCCAAGGACGTCATGAAGGCCGCCTACGACAAGTCCCAGGAACTGTGGAAGGAACTGTCGGACAGCAACGCCGATTTTGCCAAGATTTATCCAAGCTGGAAGGCCTTCCAGGAGCAGGAAGCCAGTTGGTTCCGGGTTGCCGAAAGTGCCCTGGACAACTTCACCTTCAGCGAGTTGGGCAAGCGCAGTTAAGCAGCACATTCTTAAGGTAGTGAAATGAGTCAGCACAGTCACCCGTCAAGCCTGGGTGGCCAAGGAGTGGGTGCGCGTATTCTTCGCAAGGAGGATGCGCGCCATCTCAATGGCCGGGGCAACTTCATCGGAAACATGACCATGCCGGGGCTGCAGGAAGTCGCCTTCCTGCGCAGCCCCATGGCGCATGCCCGGATCCGTCAGATCAGTATTGAAGACAGCGCACGTGCGCAGGTTATTACCCGTGCCGATATGCCGGACTGTCTGGATATTTACGCCGCTTCCACCTTGCCCAGTTATCAGGCCTCCAGCATGCCGCCGCTGGCCTCGGGCAGTGTGCGTTATGTGGGCGAGCCGGTTGCCATGGCCTTTGGTGAAAGCCGCGCCGTGGCCGAGGACGTTCTGGAGGAGATTGAAGCGCTGTACGACGAACTGCCGGTTTACGGCAGTGTGCCGGCCTCGCTGGCCGCGCAGGGTGATCTGTTGCATGAAGGCTGGCAGGATAATGTGTTTGTGACACTGCGCTCGGACGTGGCCTTTGAAGAGCATGCCGCCCGTGCCGATCGCGTGATCGAGCACTCGGTCAGCCTGTCACGTCAGTGCATGTTGCCGATGGAAGGCAAGGCCGTTCTGGCCTATTGGGATTTCCAGGCCGATCAACTGGTGGTGTATTGCGGCAGTCAGATCCCGCATATGCACCGCACTGGCATTGCCCAGTTCCTGGGTATGGATCAGGCGCAGGTTCGTGTGATTTCCCCCGATGTGGGCGGCGCTTTTGGTTATAAATGCGTGCTGCATCAGGAAGAGCTGTGCGTGGCCTGGTTGGCCAAGACCTTCCGCAAGCCCTTTCGTTTCATGGAAGACCGCCGTGAGCACTTGATTGCTGGCGCCAATACCCGTGAACACCAATACCGCCTGAAAGCACACATCAGCAATGAAGGCCGCCTGCTGGCGCTGGATGCTGAAATTGATATTGATGGTGGCGCTTACTCGGTCTGGCCCTTTACCGTGGGTTTGGAAGTAGGCCAGGCCCTGGGCAACTTGCCCGGTCCTTACGATTTTCGTGGCTACCGCTGCCGCACACGCGGTGTGGGCACCAACAAACCAGGCTTCATGCCGTACCGCGGCGTTGCCCGTACGGGTGTCTGCCTGGCCATTGAACAGATGATGGATCAGATCGCCCTGGCGGTCGGCAAGCCCTCCTGGGAAATTCGCTTGATGAACCTGGTGCAAGGCGAGCAAATGCCTTACGTCAACGTGGCCAACAAGCATTACGACTCGGGCAACTATCCAGAAAGCCTGCGCCGCGCTCTGGCTGCGGTGGATGTGGAGGCTGTGCTGGCTCGTCAGGCCAAGGGTGAGCCCGATGGTCGCCTGATTGGTCTGGGTGTGGCTTCTTATACCGAGCAGTCTGCACACGGTACGTCCGTGTTCGCCAGTTGGGGCACTGCGGTGATTCCGGGTTTTGATCAGGCTTTTGTACGCATGACCCCGGACGGTGGGCTGGAAGTGCGTGTGGGTGTGCATTCGCACGGCCAGGGTATGGAAACCTCGTTTGCCCAGATCGCCAGCGAAATTCTGGGTATTCCCGTGGCCAGGATCAAAGTAGTGCACGGTGATACGGGCCGCACGCCATTCTCTACCGGCACGTATGCCTCGCGCTCCCTGGTGATGTCTGGCGGTGCGGTGTCCAAGGCCTGTAAAGAGCTGCTGCCGCGCGTGCGCAAGATTGCCGCGCATATGCTGAAAGCCGATGTGGATAGCATTCAGCATCAAGGCGATATGTTCAGCGCCGAGGGGCGCCAGGTCAGCATCGCCCAAGTGGCGGATGCCTGGTACATCAATCCGCAGCATTTGCCCGAGGACGTGGACCCGCAAGGTCTGGAGCTATCCGTAGGTTACAAACCCAAAGTCGATACCGGCAGCTTCACCTACGCCAGCAATGCCGTGGTGGTGGCTGTCGATCCAAAGACTGGCGGGGTGGAAGTGCTCAAGTACGTGGTGGTGGAAGATTGCGGCGTCATGATCAACCCAATGATTGTGGAAGGCCAGACCATAGGCGGGATTGCCCAGGGGATCGGCACCGCCTTGTACGAAGAAATGCCCTACGACGAGTTTGCTCAGCCGCTGGCATCGACCCTGGCAGACTACGTCATGCCCGGTGCCTGCGAAGTGCCCAATATTCATATCGAACACATGGAAAGCCCATCGCCCAATACCGAGTTTGGTGCCAAGGGCATGGGCGAGGGCGGGGCGATTGCCCCTCCTGCCGCCATCATGTCGGCCATCAATAATGCCTTGCGCTCCACGGGAGCACAGGTCTCACATACCCCCGTGACACCGCATCGACTGCTAAGCGCCATTCGCGCTGCAGCACAGCCCGCCAATCAGCAAGATAAACAGCCCGTGTCGGAGGTTCAGGCATGAAGGCCGCCAAGTTTGAGTATGAACAGGCCCAGAGCCTGAAACAGATCCAGGACGCTTATGGCAGCGACCCTTCCGCAGTGCGCTTGATGGGTGGCAGCCAGTCCCTGGGCCCCATGTTGAATCTGCGTCTGGTGCGCCCTGCTCGAGTGCTGGATGTGTCGGCAGTGCCCGAGCTGCGACAGGTAACGGCCAATAAAGGGCAAGTGCGTATCGGCGCTGCTGTGACTCACGCCCAGATTGAAGATGGCATTCACGAACTGCTGCGCGGCCACATGATGCAGAAAGTGGCAGGCCGCATTGCTTACCGGGGTGTGCGTAATCGCGGCACCTTGGGTGGCAGCCTGGCCCATGCGGACCCGGCGGCAGACTGGGTGCTGACCTGTGCCGCCCTGGGCGCACGCATCAATGTGCGTGGAACCCAAGGCAGCCGTACGGTTCCCATGAGCGAATTCATGCTGGCTGCCTACACCACGGTGCTGGAAGCCGGTGAGTTCATCGAGTCTGTGGATGTACCTGAAGTGTCCGGTTCGGCCCGTTGGGGTTATTACAAATTTACCCGCAAAGTGGGCGAGTTTGCCGATGCCAGTTGTGCCTGCTATTTCGACCCGGCCACCCGCACGGCGCGCGTAGTGATTGGAGCCATGGAAGGCGCCCCGCGCTCCTTGCCCGAGCTGGCCGTGAACGTGGCTGCACAAGGGGCCGCCGTCCTGGAAGGGGACACGATTGCAGCGGCCTTGCAGCCGTATCTGGCACAACGGGATGAAGCTCATCAGGTGCTGTTCCGTACGGTAGTAGAGCGCAGCCTGAAGCAAGCGCTGGGTGTGAAAGGTTAAGACATGGCAGAAATCTCGATTCAAGTTAACGGCCGTCAGCAAAAGCACGAGGCCGAACCGCGCACCCATCTGGGTGATTTCATCCGCGAGAAAAGCCGTTTGACCGGCACCAACCTGAGCTGTGAACACGGTGTGTGCGGCGCATGTACGGTGCTGGTGGATGGCCGTCCAGTGCGCTCCTGCATCACTTTTGCCGGTGCTTGTGATGGCCACGAAGTCACCACCGTAGAAGGCTACGATGACGATCCGATCATGAGCCGTCTGCGTACGGCTTTCTCGGAAAAACACGCCTTGCAATGCGGCTTCTGTACGCCTGGCATGTTGGCGACCAGCCGCGACATCGTGCTGCGTTTGCCCGATGCAGATGAAGCCCGTGTGCGTATTGAGTTGTCCGGCAATATTTGTCGCTGCACCGGCTATCAAGGCATTACAGCCGCCATTCTGTCCGTGCTGCAAGCCCTGCGCGATCAGCCCGATGCCCAGGTAGAAGCCTTGCGCGCTGCCGTGGTGCAGAACGTGCAGCAAGACTGGAACCAGAACGGCTTTACGACTTTTGAAGCGGTACAGGAAGAAGTGCAGACGCCCGCTCCGGTGGCCGCTGCTGCACCTGCCGCGTCCGGCAGTGCCGACAAGGGCAAGGGCAAGGGCCAGGCTATTCAAGGTGGTTTTGATGCCCGTTTCCCGGCCGATCAGGTTTGGGCTTTCATGAAGGATTTGCCCAAAGTGGCGGGCTGTCTGCCCGGCGCGATTATCGAGTCCCAGGAAGGGGCCACGGTACAGGGCAAGATCGCCATCAAATTTGGCCCCATGTCGGCTGCCTTCAAGGGTAATGCCACGTTGGAAGAGGATAACGAACGCCGTGCTGCCGTGCTGCGCGGTGAGGGCGTGGACTCCTTGAGCCAATCGCGTGCCCGTGGCGATGTCAGCTTTCAGGTCAAGCCGGATGGCGAAGCGCGCAGCCGCGTGGAAGTGGAGCTGGTGTATTCGCTGCAAGGGCCGCTGGCGCAGTTTTCGCGCTCCGGGCTGGTTCAGGATTTCGTGCGCCGCATGATTGCGGAGTTCGGCAAGAACGTGAACCTGCGCCTGGAAAAACCGCTGGCCGAAGGCGAAGAGCCGGTGGTGGCCGAGTTCAATCCGGTCAAGATGTTCTTCAGCATTTTGTGGGACCGCTTCAAGGGACTTTTCCGGCGCTCATAAGCGCATAGACGACGCAAGACGATAAATAAAACGGGGGTAAGGAGATGACGGAGCGTAAAGCTTTGGGGGGACGTGTGCGCCTCGCAATCGGGGCCACCTTCTTGTTGAGCACCTGGGGGGCGGCAGCCGAGCCCTTGAATGTAAAGCTGGACTGGACCCCTTGGGCCGTCCATGCACCGTTTCATCTGGCCGTGGAAAAGGGCTGGTTCAAGCAGGCTGGCCTGGATGTACGGCTGGAAGATGGCAACGGTTCTGTCACGGCGGTGCAGATCGTGGGTGGCAGTGATCGCTTTGATGTGGGCCAGGCAGCGTTGGCCTCTATGGTGATTGCACGCAGCAAAGGCTTGCCAGTCAAAGGGCTGGCCACCTTTGCCACGTCCAGCGATATCGGCGTGCTGGTGCCCAAGGATTCGGGCATTAATGGGCCGGAGGGTTTGAAGGGACGCAAGATCGCTTATACCGCCGGCTCTCTGGAAGCGCCTTTTGTCGATGCGTTTCTGGCAGCGGGCGGCTTGCGTCGCAGCGATGTGGATCTGCTGAGTGTGGATGCGGCTGGCAAGGCAGCGACCTATGCGGTGGGGCGGGCTGATGCCGTGATCTCCACCATTCCATTTGTACTGGCTTCGGTGTCGCGTCAGCGCGCCTCCAATGCCATTCCTTTCGCCCAGCACGGCCTGGATATGGTCAGCTTTGGCCTGTTCACCAGCGAAGCCAAGCTAGCCAGCCGGGGACAGGAGCTGGCGACTTTTTCCAATGTGGTGGCCAAGTCCTGGAACTACATTTACAGCGGTCACGAACAAGAAGCGGTGGATGCGATTGTGGCGCAACGCCCCAATGCGCGTTTGGACAAAGCCATTTTGCTGGACCAGCTGAATATTCTTAAAACCTACTTTGGCCCGGCTGTGGAGCAAGGCAGTATCGGCGTGAACCAGCCTGCGGACTGGGACAAGACAGTTGCCACGCTGGAACGGGTAGAGCTGATTCCTGCCGGTCAGAAGGCCACGGACTATTACCAGTCCGGCGTGGTCACCCCGCAATCCCTGAGCAGTCTGGAGCTGAAGTAATGGCGGCGCGGGTACTTTCTCAAGATGTGCGCAAGCGCTTTGAGGGCGCGCGTGATGTGCTGGCGCTGGACGGCATCAATGTCGATATTCAACCAGGCCAGTTCATCAGCATTCTGGGCCCCAGCGGCTGCGGGAAAAGCACCTTCCTGCGTTGCGTGGCCGGGCTGGAAAACATCAGCAGCGGCTCCCTGACGGTAGACCAGCAACCCGTCAGCGGCCCGCCCGACCAGGTGGGCATGGTGTTCCAGCGCGATGCCTTGCTGGAGTGGCGCAGCATACGCGACAACATTCTTTTGCCTTTGGAGTTTGCCGGCAAGCGCACGGCCGATTACCTGGACAAGGTGGACCAATTGTTGGCCTTGACCGGCCTGTCCCAGTTTGCCGACAGCTATCCACGCCAGTTATCCGGCGGCATGCGCCAGCGGGCCTCCATTTGCCGTGCTTTGGTGGATGATCCGCGCCTGCTGCTGATGGATGAGCCTTTCGGTGCGCTGGATGCACTGACGCGCGACAACATGAACGCCGAATTGCAGCGCATCTGGATGAAAACGGGCAACACCACCTTGTTTGTGACGCACGGCATTGCCGAAGCCGTTTTCCTGGGCGATACCGTGCTGGTGTTCTCGTCTCGTCCAGGCCGCATTCTGGAGCAGATCAAGATCGACTTTCCTCGTCCGCGCCCGCTGTCCTTGCGCGAGACCCCGGAGTTCGGCCGGCATGTCGCTCATATCCGTCAATTGTTCGGCATTGCCGATGGTGCAGGAGACAGCCATGAATAAAGCCTTGCGTTCCATGCCCAGCTGGTTGGCGGGCGTGGTCTCTACCGTCGTGGTGCTGTTGGCATGGGAATTAATTTGTTGGCTGGGTCAGGTGCGGGAAGTGATTTTGCCGCGCCCCTCGCTGATTCTGGAGGATTTGTATGGCGAACTGGGTTGGTACATGGGTCAAGCGTTATACACGCTCGGCATCACGCTGGCTGGATTTGTATTGGCCGCCGTAGGCGGCGTGCTGATTGCCGTCGCCCTCGTGGGTTCACCGCTCTTCGAGCGTTTTTGCTATCCCCTGATTGTGGGTTTCAACAGCATTCCCAAAGTGGCTTTGGCACCGCTGTTCGTGGTCTGGATGGGTACCGGCTACGAGCCCAAGGTGGCCATTGCTTTTCTGATCGCCGTCTTTGCCGTGATTGTGGATACGGTGCAAGGCTTGCGCTCGGTCTCGCCCGACATTCTGGACCTGGGCCGGGTTTTGAAAGGCGGGCCGGTTGCCCTGTTTTTCAAAGTGCGCCTGCCCTCTGCGCTGCCATCGATCATGGCGGGCCTGAAAGTGGCTCTGTCCCTGGCTTTGGTAGGGGCCATTGTGGGCGAGTTCGTGTCCTCCCAGCGTGGCCTGGGCTTTGTGATCATGAGCGCCCAAGGGGTGTTCGACACGGTGCGGGTGTTCTCCGCCCTGTTCATTCTGGCCGTCATGGGACTGGCGCTGTACTTCCTGCTGGATGCAGTTGAAAAGCGTGCCACCCGTTTTCGGTCTCATTAGATTCCAACTAACTTCAACGCAGAAAATCTGGGGGATTGATGCAATCTTTACTCAAACTATCCAGGGCGATCGACAGCCTGAATCAGCTATGTGGCCGGGTGGTCATGTGGGTGGTTCTGCTGGTTGTCTTGATCAGCTCCTATAACGCCATCGCACGCAAGTTCTTTGACTCCAGCTCCAATGCCTGGCTGGAGGTGCAGTGGTATCTGTTTGGCGCCTTGTTCCTGCTGACGGGCGGCTATACCTTCTTGCGCAATGAGCACGTGCGTGTGGACGTGCTGGCCTCGCGCCTGTCCGAGCGCAAGCAGATTGTGATCGAAGCCGTGTGTGTGGTGCTGTTCATGCTGCCGGCCTGTATTGCCATCATGGCCTTGTCCTGGCCGGTGTTCATGGACTCCTATCTGACTCAGGAAGTGTCTTCCAACTCCGGTGGTCTGATTCGCTGGCCTGCCAAATTGATTATCCCCATCGGTTTCGCCCTGATTTCCTTGCAGGGGATCTCGCACCTGATCAAGTGCATTGGCTTCTTGCGCGGTGCCAGCCCCAACCCCAACAAGAAGCTGCAGGAAAAATCGCCCGAAGAGCTGCTGGCTGAAGAAATTGCTCGGCAAGCCGAGGCCAAGTTAGCGCATCAACACAAAGGCTGAACCAGATCATGATGGATTTATTTGTCGCCAATATGGCGCCAGTGATGTTTGCGTCACTGATTGTTTTCTTGCTGCTGGGCTTTCCGGTTGCCTTTGCGCTGGCCGCCAACGGTATGGTGTTCGGTCTGATCGGTGTGGAAATGGGCCTGTTCAACTGGTCCCTGTTCCAGGCGCTGCCGCTGCGTGTGTTTGGCATCATGGCCAACGATACTTTGCTGGCCATTCCCTTCTTTACCTTCATGGGGCTGATTCTGGAACGCTCCGGCATGGCAGAAGACCTGCTCGATACGATTGGTCAGCTGTTTGGTTCCATGCCCGGTGGTCTGGCCATTGCCGTGGTGTTTGTGGGTGCCATGCTGGCTGCAACCACAGGTGTGGTGTCAGCCTCGGTGATCTCCATGGGCCTGATCTCCTTGCCCATCATGTTGCGCTACGGTTATAGCCGCAGACTGGCCACGGGCGTGATTGCCGCTTCAGGCACCTTGTCGCAGATTATTCCGCCGTCGCTGGTGCTGATTGTGCTGGCTGACCAGTTGGGCCGTTCGGTAGGCGATATGTACCGCGGTGCCATGGTGCCTGGTCTGGTGCTGACAGGCGCTTATCTGCTTTACATCCTGATTCTGGCCGTGCTGCGTCCCAAGGATGTGCCACCGATTCCTGCCGAACATCGCACTTATTCGGAGGCCAATGGCCGTTCGGGTGCGCGCTCCTTGTGTGTGCTGCTGCTGATCTCGCTGGTGGCCGGTTATATCTTGGACGAATTTTGGGTTGACCCCAACGGCCCTGTAGATGAGAAGGTCATTATCTGCATTTTGCTGGTAGGTGGTGTGGCGTTCGTGTTGGCTCTGATCAATAAATGGCTGAAGTTGGGCTTTTTGTCGGTGCTGGCAGAACGCGTGGTGTTTGTGATGATCCCGCCCCTGGGCCTGATCTTTCTGGTGCTGGGCACCATTTTCCTGGGTATTGCCACCCCCACGGAAGGCGGTGCGATGGGCGCAGTCGGTGCCATTCTGATGGCGGTCAGCCGTCGTCGTCTGAGCACCGATCTGCTCAAGCAAGCTATGGATACCACGGCCAAGCTGTCCTGCTTCGTGATGTTCATTCTGATCGGTTCCACCATCTTCTCGCTGACTTTCCGTGGCGTGGATGGCGACTTGTGGGTGGAGCACCTGCTGATTGACCTGCCTGGCGGTGAATACGGCTTCCTGATTCTGGTCAGTGTGCTGGTGTTTGTACTGGCCTTTTTCCTGGATTTCTTCGAGCTGGCGTTCATCATCGTGCCTTTGCTGGGGCCGGTGGCCGACAAGATGGGCATCGATTTAATCTGGTTTGGCGTGCTCTTAGCCGTTAATATGCAAACATCCTTTATGCATCCACCATTTGGCTTCTCACTATTTTATTTACGCTCGGTGGCGCCCAAGGATGATTACATCGATAAAGTGACCAAGAAAAAGATTCCGGGTGTGGCCACAGGCGACATTTACTGGGGCTCCGTACCGTTTATTTGTATCCAGATCGTGATGATTGCTGTGGTGCTGTTGTTCCCTGGCATGGTGACGCATTACAAGGGAACGGGCGCCCAAGTTGATCCCAATACAGTCACGATCGACATGCAGGACGAATACGGTGCCGACCTGAATCCGTTTGATGATTCGGGCGAGGGTGGCGGTATGCCGGTATTCAAATAAACACAGGAAAGACTGGAGACACATATGGAGAGCCTGGATGTCAGGGTATTGCGCCAGTTGCACGAGTGGCGCGCACAAGGACGTGATGCCATTTTGGTTACGGTTGTGCAGACCTGGGGCTCGTCCCCCCGTCCAGAGGGCTCCATCATGGCTCTGGAAAAAGGTGGGGCTGTGGTCGGGTCGGTCTCGGGTGGTTGTATTGAGGACGACCTGATCCGTGCCTATCACGACCCCGCAGGGGCGGATAGGCGCCTGCATGGCGATGGCTGTCCTCAGATGCTGACGTATGGCGTCAGCGCGGATGAGGCGCATCGCTTTGGCCTGCCTTGTGGTGGCACGATCCGTTTGCTGGTGGAGTTCAATCCCTGCCCGCAAGCCCTGTCGGAATTGCTGAGCTTGCTGGAGCAGCGCCATCTGGTGCAACGTCATGTGGATCTGCAAACTGGCCGTGCCTGGGGCAGTGCCACCCGCGTTCCGGCTGCCTTGCATTTAAGTCAGGACAGCCTGTCGGTGACTTTTGGCCCGTCCTATCGGCTCTTGCTGATCGGTGGTGGGCAACTGTCCGAGTACGTGGCGACCATTGCCTTGTTCAACGGCTTTGATGTGACGGTCTGCGATCCGCGCAGCGAGCATATTCAAGGCTGGAGCGTAGCGGGTGCGCGTGTAGTTAAGGGCATGCCGGATGATGAGGTCATTGCCTGCGTGCCGGATCGGCGTACGGCCATTGTGGCCCTGACGCACGATCCCAAGCTGGATGATATGGCCTTGCTGGAGGCGCTCAAGAGCAGTGCCTTTTATGTGGGGGCGATTGGTTCGCGACGTAATAACCAGAGCCGGCGCGAACGCTTGGCCGAGCACTTTGATCTGACGGCCGAGGAAATCGACAAGCTCAAAGGTCCGATTGGTTTGTATATAGGTAGCAAGACCCCGGCAGAGATTGCCGTCAGCATCATGGCCGAGATCATTGCGATCAAGAACGGGGTGGAGGTACCGCGTGAGCTGTCCGTCGGCTCTGTCAAGGATAGACAAGAACAGCCGTTGGCCTAGGTGGTGGCTGTTGCGACAGTTCTGCATTCAGACTTTTCGCACTAAGATAAGAGAACGGGCGGCGACCCGTTCTTTTTTTGTCTCCGGGCCGCCCAGGACCTGACGCCTTCTGTTTTCAGCAGGCCGCCAGCGGGTGACCAGCCCGTGCAGCGTAGGGACGTTTTGATTTCTGCCTTTGTGAGCCTGCCATGCCCTTTGTGTCCCAATATGGTTTTTTGCCCCTGAGTGCCGCGCCCGGAAAACAGGCCCTGTACAGTCCGGCACAGTGCGCCAGCATGGATGCAGCCGCTCCGGCTTTCGGGGTATCCATCGAGCAATTGATGCAGGCCGCTGCCAGTGCGGTGGCGCGTACCGTGCAGCGCCATTGGCCGCAAGGAGCGGTGCTGTTCTTGTGCGGGCCGGGTAATAACGGCGGGGATGCCTTGGTGGCGGCGCAAATTCTGCGCGAGCAGGGGCGGGTGGTTTCCGTGTTCAGTCTGGTGGACCCGTCTGTACGGCAGGGTACGGCCGCCTGGGCGCAAACGCAATGGCAGGGTCGCTGGGAAAGTCAGTGCCCGGACTTTCGACGCTTTTCGGTGGTGGTGGATGGTTTGCTGGGAGCAGGCCTGGATCGTGATGTAGAGGGCGAGACAGCCGCCTTGATTCAGGCTTTGGCGGCTTCCAAGGTTCCTGTATGTGCCATTGACGTGCCATCGGGCCTGGATGGGGCCAGCGGGCAGGTGCGCGGTGTGGTCGCCCCTGCCACGGTGACAGTCAGTTTTGTGCGCTACAAGCCGGGCCATGTGCTGTATCCGGGCCGTGCCTTGTGCGGCAAGCTGGAGCTGGCCGAAATCGGCATGCCAGCGCCGGCCTTGCAAGAGGCCAATACCTGGTTGAATGAACCTGCCTTGTGGCATGCTCATCTGCCGCAGTTGGGTGCCCAGAGCCATAAATACACGCGTGGGCATGCTTTGGTGGTTGGCGGCGAACGGATGACCGGAGCCAGCCGTCTGGCGGCTCGTGCAGCACAGCGCGCTGGAGCCGGACTGGTCAGCATGGCTGTGCCACCCTCGGTCTGGTCGGTGTACGCCGGGGCACTGGACAGCATCATGGTGGCCCCCTTGGATAACACTCTGACCACGGACGAGCGCATTCGCGCCTGGCTGGTGGGGCCGGGTGCGGGACTGGGCGAGGAAACCCGTCGCCTGACTTTGGCTTTGCTGGCAACGGGGCGACCTTGTGTTCTGGATGCGGATGCCATCAGCAGCTTTGCAGCACAGCCCCAGGAGTTATGGGATGCCTTGCATGAGCAGTGCGTATTGACTCCTCACGCGGGCGAGTTTGCCCGCGTTTTTGAGGAAGCGCCTGATCGTCTGGAAGCGGCACGACTGGCTGCTACCCAATGTGGTGCCGTGCTGGTGTTGAAGGGAGCAGATACTGTTATTGCCGCGCCCGATGGGCGGGCCTTGATCAATGCCTGCGCACCGCCGTGGTTGGCCACCGGGGGCAGCGGGGATGTATTGGCGGGTCTGGTCTGTGGCTTGTTGACCCAAGGCATGCCTGCTTTTGAAGCGGCGGGGGCGGCTGTCTGGCTGCATTCACAGGCCGCCCTGGAGTTTGGTCCCGGACTGATTCCGGAGGATTTGATAGAGGTGCTGCCCCGTGTTTGGCAGCGCCTTCTGTCCAGAGCCTGAGACTTACTTGCGTGGGGCGCGCTGGTAGGCCAATGCCACAATCCCGCTCAGCACCACCGCGCCACCCAGCAATTGGGTGGAGTTCAAGGTCTGCTTCAGAATCAGCCAGCCCAGAATCAGCGAGGCCACCGGCTCCATATTCATGAAGGGCGCATTGCGTGTCATGTCCAGGCGGGGAGCCAGCACAAACAGGGTCACAAAGCCCGTGGTGTACAGCACACAGACCAGCGACAGGGCAATCCAGCCTACAGCGTCGTGGGGCAGCGAAGAGCCACCGGGCAGCAGTCCCAGAGGGCTAAGTGCAATCAGGCAGACCAAAGTTTGGCTGATGGTACAGAAACTGCGTACCAGGCCGGGCAAGGGCGCCAGTTTATTTTCTGTAATCCACAGGCCAATCGCAAAGGTCAGGGCGGTCAGCAGGCTGCACACCACGCCCAGGACCCACTGCCCATCCAGCGTTGCGCCCTTGATCAGACTGGGAGCGTCCAGCGCCAACAAGAGGCCGATCAGAATTGCCACCATGATGATGGAGGTTTTGCGCGTGGGTTTGTGCCCGCCCAGTATCCAGGTCAGTAGCGCCAGCAGAATCGGGTACATATTGGCCACCAGCAAGGCCAAGGCGACGGGGATACGGGCAATGGAGGAATAAATCAGCATGCACTGCATGGTGATCAGCCCGCCCAGCATCAGTTGCCAGCCCAGATACTGACGGGGCACATACAGGGCTTGCTTGCGCCAGATCAGCAGCATGCTCAAGGCCAGGGTGGCCGCGGCCGAGCGAAAAATAACCGAGATGATTAGCCCGGTGCCATGGTCCAGCGCCACTTTGGCCGCGATATGGTTGGCGGCGAAGGAGCTGCCCAGCATTAACAGCAACATAATGGCAAGGTGACGGGGCAGTAAGGCAGGGGATGTTGCGGGGGGCATGCTACTTTTATTTCAAGTTTAAAGAATGGGCGGATGCTTTATTGTTGTCCGCCCTGTCACTTGCTGCAAGTATTGATTGCGAAACATGCCCAGGCCTGGTCCCGAGGGCGGTGCTACTATGTTGAGCGATGTCCATGTCCACAGAGATGCCTTCATGAAAATCGACCCCGCTAAAAAGCCGACGATTCCTCGTTCTACGGGACAAGCGCCGTCCTTTTTCTGGCGCAGCTTGATGGCGGGTGGGGCCTTGCTGGCTGGCCTGACAGGCTGTGCCCTGCCTTCGCTGGAAGGACGTAGCCAAAGTGAGGCTTTGCCGCTGGATCAGGCTAAGGAAACCATGATTGGCCAGGCAGTGGCTCCCATGGCACAGGAGCATCCCGGTCTGACAGGCATTTATCCCTTGTTCGATCCGCACGATGCCTATGCTGCCCGTGCCTTGTTGGCCTTTGCCGCTCAAAAAACGCTGGACGTGCAGTATTACATCTGGCGGGGCGACACCACCGGCACCTTGATGCTGGGCACCTTATTGCAGGCTGCCGAGCGTGGCGTGCGTGTGCGCTTGTTGATTGATGACAACGGCATCACCGGGCTGGATGATATCTTGGCCGCTTTGGACGCTCACCCCAATGTCGAGGTACGGCTGTTCAACCCCTTTGTGCTGCGCTGGCCCAAACCTCTGGGTTTTCTGACGGACTTTTCCCGTCTGAACCGGCGCATGCACAACAAGTCTTTTACCGTGGATAACCAGGTCACCATTATTGGTGGGCGCAATGTGGGCGATGAGTACTTCGGTGCGACTCAGGACGTCTTGTTTGCGGATCTGGATGTGATGGCGATTGGCGCGGTGGTGCAGGACGTCTCCAAGGATTTTGACCGTTACTGGGCCAGTCAATCGGCCTATCCGGTGGACAGCCTGATCAAAACGGGTGGTTCGGAAGCTCTGATGAAGTTTCAGGCCAAGTTGCAGGAAGCCGAAGCGCAACCACGCGCCAAGGATTACCAGCAGGTGCTGCGTGAGTCGGACCTGGTCAGCCATTTGGTGCGTGGTGAGCTGGATTTCCAGTGGGCGCGGACCACCATGATCAGTGATGATCCGGCCAAGGCCTTGGGCCCGGTCAACCCGGAGCAATTGATGGTCTGGCAAATGGACCATGTGCTGGGCAAGCCCACCAGCCAGGTGGACCTGGTGTCCTCGTACTTTGTGCCTACCGCTGCAGGTGTACGGGCCTTTGAGGACATGATGAAGCGGCCTGGCATGAAGGTCCGTATCCTGACCAATTCCCTGGCTGCAACGGACGTGACGGCCGTACATGCAGGCTATGCGAAACGACGTAAAGCCTTGTTGGAAGCCGGGGTGCAGTTACTGGAGCTGCGGCCCACCATGGACAAGCCTACGCGTCACGGCTCCGGGCCTTTTGGTAGCTCGGGTTCGGCCCTGCATGCCAAGACCTTTGCGGTAGACGGCAAGCGCCTGTTTGTGGGCTCTTTTAATTTCGATCCGCGTTCGGTCAATTTGAATACGGAGCTGGGCTTTATTATCGAGAGCCCCGAAATGGCGCAAGCCCTGTCCAAGAGTTTTGAGGACGTCCTGCCTTACCGCAGCTATCGTGTAGAACTGGATGAAAAGGGTGATCTGGTGTGGATTCAGTTGAACGAAGACGGCACCCAGCGCTTTTTCACCTCCGAGCCGAATGCCAGTATCTGGCGTCGAGCCGGGGTAGGCGTCTTGTCTATCCTGCCGATCGAGTGGCTGCTTTAAGCCGATTCAATTATCGGTAGCGGATCTGAAATGCCCCCAAGGAGTCAGCTTGATCCTTGGGGGCATTTTCTTGTCGTTACTGGTTTTATTGACTAGACCTTGAGCTTTTGCACGGCCTGTCGGCGTGTCTGAATCCAGTCTGCGTAGCGATGCAAGCCATGTTTTTCCATGTGTTGCTCGGCCAGATTCCACTCCTGCAAGGCTTGCGCGTTCTCGCCCAGCGCCATCCAGGCGTCTCCGCGCACACAGTGCAGCTCGGTGCCCAGACTATTGGTGTCATAACGCAGACCTTGAGCGGCAGCCTTGTCCAGCCAGGGCATGGCTTCATTGCTGCGACCCAGACGTATCATGGCGCGAGCAATGCGGCTCATCAGGCCATCGGTGCTGATGGGTAGACCGTACTGTGCGATCTGTACGCAATCGAGCAGGGACTGCAGGCTGGTTTCTCGGCCTTGCAACATCACTTGGCAATAGTGCAGGTAAGAGCGACTAAGTGCAGACCAGGGCTCGGGGTTATGCGATTTTTGCAGCTCTTGCAAGGACAGCTCGGCCACTTGCTGACAGTCTTCCAGCTGTTCCATCAGGTAGTAGGCCTGCATGACGAACAAGTGCGTAATGGCGCGCAGTGAAAAAGCGGTATCCACACGCAAGGATTGCAAGGCCAGATGGACATGCTGCTGAGCGGCATCCATATTGCCTTTCAAGGCCAGGGCGACGCTCAGGGTTCCAAAGGTAATGGACTGAGGAAAGTGCTCGGCAATGGCCTGACGACCGTTCTGCTCCTTCAGGTCATCAAAGACGGCCAGGCTCAGGTTCAGCGTCTGGATGGCATTGGTGACATTCCCTTTCCACAGCTCGTGCTGGCCAATGGCGTACAAGGCCCAGCTGCGGTTCTGATCGTGGCTGGTTTCATTGGCCAGAGCCAGTAACTGGCGCGCTTTTTGCAGGGCTTGCTCGAAATTGCCCTGGGCTTGAAAGGCTGTCCAGGCTGTCCACAAGCTGATCATGACCTGATCCGAGTCATGCTCGTCATGCAGCTCATGGCCCAGCTCGTAGGCCATGGCTGTAGAGGCGGAGGCGGGGCCGTACAACGAGGACTCAATCGCGCCTTGCAACATGCGACATTCAAATTGCAGGGTTTGGCGAACCTGCAAATCTTCAATCAATTCGCTGCGGTTCAAGGAGCGCTGCAGGTATTGGCTGGCCTGGCGCAGGTCGTCCTGTGCCAGCGCTTCGCGGGCCGCACGCTGCCACCAGAAGGCGGCTTCCGGACTTTCCGCTTCGCACAGATGCAGGGCAATGTACTCGGGCGCGTGACGGCGGCGTATGCCGTGCTGGGCGATGGCGTAGTGGGCCTGACGCAGTTCTTCCTGCATCGCTACACGTTCCAGCGCTTGGGAGACCAGCGGCAGACAGGAGACATGCTTGTCATGCACATCGATCAGATCCAGCGTTGCCAGCGTGTCCAGTCCACTGCTCAAGGCGGTGTTTTCCAGGCGCAGCATCAGAGCCAGCTCGTCGATGGAAATAGGCTGTGCCTGCAAGGCGATGCTGGTCAGGATGTGGCGTGTTGCGGGCAGGAGGCTGTGGTACTGGGTGCAGACCAGGTCAGTCAGGCACAAGGCATCGCTGCATTCACTATTGAGCTCATGGCAGCGCAGCAGCTCGTTGGCATGGCCCGGATTGCCTGCGCTTAAGCGGACCAGGCGGCTGCGTTTATCGCGCGCCAGCCTTTGCCCCCGTTGGCCGCTTAACAGGCTGTTGATGCTGGAGCGATCCAGTGTACGCAGGCTCAGGTGCTCGGCACGTTCCAGTCCATGACCGGGTTTGCGGCTGGTCGTCAGCAGCAAGGTGGGGTGACGCGGTGCCGTGTGCGCCAGCAAGCGGATCAGGCGCTGGGTAGGCGGGTCGGCCCATTGCACGTTTTCAATTATCAGCAAGCGACGGCGTGGCGAATTGCCTGGGCCGCTGAGCAAATTGAACAATAAATCCATATGAGCCGTGGAAGGCTCGTTCAGGTCTTGCTCGTCCGGGCCGCTATTTAGCCATTGATGCAGGGACTGGGCCTGTTTGGGGCTGATTTCCAGTGCCTCTTGCAAGGTTTGCACGGAGAAGGGATCGCGCTGCTTGCCGTTTTGCGCGGTGAGGTAATCGGCAATCTGCTCGTGCAGCCAGAGGCGAATCGGATGCCAGGCCACACGACGCTTGTCTTCACGACAATTGAGCACAATGCAGTGGTGGGCGGTTTTCTGCACATAGTCCGCCAGAGACTGCACCAGCAGACTCTTGCCGATATGAGCCCGACCGTGAATGGCAATGTGATGCAAGGCACGGTTGGGACCGATATGCGACCAGGCTTGCACCAGATGGTCGAACTCTTGCGAGCGGCCATAGACGCGGCTGGTTAAACGCGTAGGGTCTGCGTCGGAAGGGCTCAGATTAAGCCATAGCGCTTCGCTCTGGCGGCCCAGCGGGCCTTGCACATCCTTGGTGTCCAGACGCAGAGCGGCCTGCACGCTGATACGTGGTGTGCCGGGGCTGGCTTCCCAGCTCAAGGGCAGCACCACTTGTGCCAATTGGCCCCAGGGATCGGGGTAAGCGCTTTGATCGTCCATGGCCAGATCGGCGTGGAGGGCGATGCTCAGCTTGACGTTTTCATCCATGCGCAAGGTTGCCGCAACCCGTGCCAATGCGGCTGCTTGCGCAACGGGCGACTCCAGCAACTCGGGATAGCCAAAGTAGGCAATCAACTGATTGGGACCGGCCTCACAGGGCCAGCCGCCATGCTGTTCAATCAAGATTTGCAAGGTCTGGCGACATTGTTCCAGCAGATGGCCGCCGCGCTCACGAGCATGCCGGTGACCGGGCTCAAAGCGCAGGCAAAAGCCGACCGCGGCCAAGGGGCGCAGGCGCAGGGAGACCATCGTGGGTAAGGATTTGGCAGGGCTGATCGAGCGTGCCGGCAAATCCACCAGACTGCGTGTCTGGGCACTGGGTTCGCAACCCAGGCGGTCGGCCAGCAAGACCGAGCACTGCTCGTAGGCGTGCAGGGCAGCTTCATGCTGGCCTTCCTGTTTCAGCAGCCGAATCAGCTCTTGATGCAGTTTTTCTTCTTCTGGCCAGATCAGGAGCCAGCGTTTAAGGTAACTGATTGCTTGCGGCGTAGGCAGCGTGCTCAGGCCAGACTGTATGTAACGGTCACGGCATTGCGACAGAGTTTGACGAATGTTTTGCTGTGTATCCTGCAACCAGTCCTGTAACTGCTCGCCATGGTGCAGTTTTACCTGCCCTAGCAAGGGGCCTTGATACAGGTTCAGGCGCTCCAGATCGTTAAGCGATGGCTGACTGGGGTGTTGCAACAGGCTGAGCACATCCACCTGGGTGTGGCTGGGGTCCAGGGCCAGGGTGTCATTGGTAATGTGCAGGGCCTGATCACACCCCTCAAAGGCGCGGCGCAAGGCGTGCAGCGCGTGGCGTAAACGAGCGCGGCCCACACTGATGGGGTCTTCATGCCAGATCGTTTCAGCCAGACGGCTGCGACTAATCGGCTTGCCCTGGGCCAAGGCCAACATGGACAATAAAATACGCGCTTTATCGTAGTTAATGATTTGTGCGCGGCATTGTCCTTTCACCAGCAGTCGGTAGGTACCGAGCAGGTAAATTTGGGCCAAGTGCGAGGCGGAGGAAGGCAAAACATCCATGGGCTCGGGCTCGTATCAAGAGTTAAGCAATGATTGGGATAATGTATCCGATCCGTTTAATTTTCGTTTACCAACTTTTGCAAAAATAAACGCTTTGCTTGTTCAAGATTAAACCTTTTTGGGATAACTCCGGCTTAACTCATCGCAGGCTATGATGTGGACTTGTCACTTTCCTGTGCTTGCTTGCCTCTTGGTATGGTCGATCCCACACGTTCATCGCTGCGCAAACAGTCCAAATTACCTCTGTCGCTCAAGGTGAAATATACCTTGCGAGCGCGCCTGGAGCGTGGCGAATGGCCGGTAGGCACGCGTATTCCCACGCTGGAAGAGTTGATGCAGGAATATGGCGTCTCGCGCGCTACCGTGCGGGCGGCGCTGGATGAGCTGGAACACGAAGGCCTGATCGAGCGCACACGCGGCAAGGGCACATTTGTGATTGGCGACGTCGCGCAAGACCATTGGCTGATGTTGCCCACCAATTGGGATGCCTTGATTGAACATCTGACGCGTCTGGATTCGGTCATGGTGGAGCTGGGCAATGGTCTGGGAGCCTTGCCCATTGAAATTACCGGGCAGTCCTTGCCCGATGAGTATTGGTGGACCAGCCGTGTGAATTACGCTGATGGCGTGGCTTACAGCCTGAATACGGTCTACGTGTTGAATACTCTGGCCCAGACCTTGCAACCGGAATTAAGTCAGGAACCAGTGCTGCTGGTGCTAAATCGTCTGGCTCGCGAGCAGATTCATACTATTCGTCAGACACTGACCGTACGGGTTGCCGATGCGGATTTAGCACGCCATTTGAATATGGACATAGGCATGCCTGTGGTGCGGGTAATTCGCCTGATTGTGAACCGTGCAAATCAACTGGTTTATGCGGCACAGGTCTTTTATCCCGCTAAATATCTCAGCATTCAGACCGAGCTGACACCTGGCCTTTAAGACTGCCATCCCAGGCGCGCTGCGCCTTTACGACACTCCTAGGTAAAAACACCAAGTTATGCCGCTGGATAGCGAGGTGTACACTTTTTCCATAAAGTCCTAAAAATAGAACTTTATAACTTTATAGGGAAGGCACTGTTCTGGTGCTGGATGTTTTTATTGTTTGGAGGAGTTTTACGTGAAGATAACCATGCTTGGCACCGGCGCTGCGTTGCCAGATCCCGATCGTGCTCAGTCGTCCATTTTGGTGACGCTGGAGAATGGCAAGAATTATCTGTTTGATTGCGGCGAAGGGTCCGCGCGTCAGATGGTGAAGGCCAATATCAATCCAGCCGATGTGCCTTGGGTGTTTTTAAGCCATCTGCACTATGACCACGTTTGCGGTCTGCCTTTTTTTGTACTGTCCAGCTGGGTTTTTAACCGTGAAGGCAAGCTGAAGGTTTTTGGCCCCAAAGGCACGCAGGATTTTGTGGATCATTCCTTCGAGAATGGCGCGTTCCGGGTGGATATTCAGGCTCGTGCGGCTTATCCGGCTCGTCAGAAAAATATTGAAGCGGTGCGCCCCGAGGTCTTCGAGGTGGAGCCAGGTCTGATGTACGAGGACGAGGACGTCAAAATCTACATTGATGTGGTGGACCACATTCCTAGCGAAATTACGGACTGCTTTGGTATTCGTATGGAGGCTGAAGGCAAGGTTGTGGCGTTCAGTGGCGACACGGCTCCGTGTGAGTCCATGATTCGCCTGGCGCAGGATGCGGATCTGCTGATACATGAGTGCACTTTTCCGGAGTCTTTCCTGAAGCATCGCGCGCAGTCAGGGGTAGGCACGTTTGCCCATACCAGTCCTTTGCAGTTGGGCGAGATCGCTCGTAAAGCCAATGTGAAGAGTTTAGTGGCCACGCATTTTGGACATTACGACTCCACCAGTCCGGTGATTAAACGTGCGGCGGGCAATCATTTGCCGGTTGATTTGATGGGGCCGGAGCGTCTGGATGAAGTGGCTCGGGATATTCGCAAAAGCTACAAAGGCGATTTGCGCTTGGCAACGGATTTGATGCGCATAGACCTGTAAAAGGCGCGCGGGGGAGACAAGATGCAAGCAATTAAAAAGACGGTGGTGGGTTTGGTGGCTGCGCTTGGTCTGGCTGCGGCAGGTCCGGTCTGGGCGGATTATCCCGATCACCCTGTGCGAGTGGTGATTCCTTACCCTCCGGGAGCGGCGGGTGACATTATTTTCCGTATCTTGCAGCCCGAACTGTCGAAGGAGCTGGGGCAGACGGTAATTACGGATTACAAGACCGGCGCGGGCGGCAATATTGGCACGCAGATGGTGGCGCGCTCCAAGCCGGACGGCTACACCTTGCTGTTTTCAGCCACCAATAATTTTGTGATCAATCAGTTCTTGTACAAGAACATGGGTTATGACCCGTTCAAGGATTTGTATGTGATCAACAAGGTGGCGGATGCGGCGGCTTTTGTTTATGTGAATGGAGATTTGCCGGTCAAGAATATGGCTGAATTCCGGGATTATGTTCAGCAGCGCAAAGGGCAGGTGAATTACGGGACGCCAGGAGCAGGCACAACGCCGGAGCTGTCGGCCTGGAAGCTGTCCGAGGCTCTGGAGGGCGACATGCTGGGTATTCATTACCGAGGCTCGGCGCCGGGGATTCAGGCTTTGTTGAGCAATGAAGTGCAGATGTTTGTCAGCAGCTATGGTTTGGGGGCGGCTTTTTTGCCTGAAGGTCGTTTGAAGGCCTTGGCAGTGGCCTTGCCAGAGCGCTTCCCGGCTTTGCCTGATGTCCCCACGATGGAGGAGCTGGGCTACAAGGACGTGGTGATCAGCAACTGGTGGGCGTTGGCTGTTCCTGCCGGGACGGAGACGGAGATCGTGAGCAGGATTGAAGGGGCTTTGGAGAAGGTTCTGGCTGATCCGGCTATTCGCAGCAAGCTGCTGGATCAAGGGTATTTGCTGTCCAAGGTTTCTGCTGAGGAGTTTCGGAAGGGACTGCCTGCAGAGGCGGATTATTGGCACGATATCGTGACTAAGGCTGGGATTAGTTTGGATTGATATGTCGCTTGAGTACAGGGTTGGCTTGATTGGGACTGGGTGTTTTGTCGAGCCTTGTATGCGAGGGCTTGTTTGAAGTGGGAGGGCGCTGGTTTTGACAGGAGGAGGCTTTCTTCTGGACGTGCTGTTTGGGCTTTGTGTGAGGGTGGCGGGTAGTTTTCTTGTGGGGCCCGGGTACGGCTTGTCTTGGCGGGTCCCTTGCCCACGCTGCGCGTGGGTTCCCTTGTCAGAGTGCCGGGGCGGGCGGGTCGTGAACTCGGAGCGCGGTTTGTCCCCCGGACAAACCGCAAGCGTGCTCCTCAAACAGCACGACCCTTGCATCCCGCCCCAGCACTCTGCCTGCGGCAAGAGCCCTGACTCGCCCGCCAAGCCGTACCCGGGCCCCACAAGAAAACAAGCAACATCGTGTACATAGCCCAAACAGCACTGGAGAGTAGAAATGGTTTGGACTTGTTGAACGGTGGTTTCGTTTTTCTTGGGACGCTTCAGACAGGTTTTGAGCTTGGTTTGAGTACGTGGGTCATAGGCGAGGTGACTGGAGTTGAGGAAAAAAGGGGGGGGGATTAAGTAGCTTTTTTACGATGCTGGAGGAGGCTTTAAGGTTTTGGGGCGCTACTCTTTTGGCTTTGGCTTTGGCTTTGGCTTTGGCTTTGGCTTTGGCTTTGGCTTTGGCTTTGGCT
>ENA-UOUJ01000448-UOUJ01000448.1-activated-sludge-metagenome-genome-assembly--contig:-NODE-448-length-28756-cov-8.939061_pt1 | contig 28756 bp, 24 predicted proteins | sample MGYA00249839_ERZ747224 | MGnify/ENA primary metagenome ERZ747224 (study PRJEB28782, sample SAMN03220277) | activated sludge metagenome | biome: wastewater; feature: sewage sludge; material... | reverse complement strand
GACCGCGAGGTGATCCCCGAGCGGCGCATGCACGCCAAGGGTTCCGGCGCGTACGGCACCTTCACCGTCACCAACGACATCACCAAGTACACCCGGGCGAAGCTCTTCTCCCAGGTGGGCAAGAAGACCGACCTCTTCGCCCGCTTCTCCACCGTGGCCGGCGAGCGGGGCGCGGCCGATGCCGAGCGCGACATCCGCGGTTTCGCCGTGAAGTTCTACACCGAGGAAGGAAACTGGGACCTGGTGGGCAACAACACGCCGGTGTTCTTCATGCGCGACCCGCTGAAATTCCCCGACCTCAACCACGCCGTGAAGCGCGATCCGCGCACCAACCTGCGCAGCGCCCGCAACAACTGGGACTTCTGGACCAACCTCCCGGAAGCGCTGCACCAGGTCACCATCGTGATGAGCGACCGGGGCATTCCCGCCGGCTACCGCCACATGCACGGCTTCGGCTCGCACACCTTCAGCTTCATCAATGCCAAGAACGAGCGCTTCTGGGTGAAGTTCCACCACGTGTGCCAGCAGGGCATCAAGAACCTCACCGACGCCGAGGCCGCCGCCCTGATCGCCAACGACCGCGAAACCAGCCAGCGCGACCTCTATGAAGCCATCGAGAAGAAGGACCTTCCGAAGTGGAAGCTCTGCGTGCAGGTGATGCCCGAGGCCGATGCCGCCAAGGTGCCCTACAATCCCTTCGACCTGACCAAGGTGTGGCCGCACGGCGACTACCCGCTGATCGAGGTGGGCGAATGGGAGCTGAACCGCAACCCGGAGAACTACTTCGCCGAGGTGGAGCAGGCCGCCTTCAACCCGGCCAACGTGGTGCCCGGCATCGGCTTCTCACCGGACAAAATGCTGCAAGGGCGGCTGTTCTCCTACGGCGATGCACAGCGCTACCGCTTAGGCGTGAACCACCAGCAGATCCCGGTGAACGCGCCGAAATGCCCGGTACACAGCTACCACCGCGACGGCGCCATGCGCGTGGACGGCAACCACGGCAGCACGCTGGGCTACGAGCCCAACAGCTATGGCGAATGGCAGGAGCAGCCCAACTTCGCTGAACCACCGCTGGGCTTGACCGGGGCGGCCGACCACTGGAACCACCGCGAGGACACCGATTACTATTCGCAGCCGCGCGCCCTGTTCAACCTGATGAAGCCCGCGCAGCAACAGGTGCTGTTCGACAACACGGCGCGGGCCATGGGCGATGCGCCGCGCATGGTGAAGCTGCGCCACATCGGGAACTGCCTGAAGTGCGACCCGGCCTACGGGGCAGGCGTGGCCAAGGCGCTGGGGATACCGGTGGAAGAGGCGAAGAGCGAACCCGTCGCCACGCGTTGACCGGTTGTGCCGGAGTTCAGCTTCCGGGATGGACCGTACCATCCCGGAAGCAATGAGCGTGGGAACCTCGCTGAAAAGCGATCTCACCCTACTACACGCCATAGCATGCCGACGATGACCGTCAACAGGAGGATGCCATAGATCCACTTGTTGTAGCGGGCGAGCCATTCGGGCAGCCAAATGTCGAAGTTCGATCTGGTGGAATCCGTGTACTTGCGCGCCACTAGGGTGAGCGGGCAGCTCATGCGATAGACCAACAGCACCAAGCATTCCACCCCGAAAAGGCCCAGTCCGATCCACGCCCAAATGCCCACCCGGTCCGTGATCACCGTGTAGTAGAGGTAGGCCATCACCGCATTGAAGAAGAGCCAAACGGCGGTGTGCAGTGCACGGATCCAGGTGAGCCGTGCGTCCATCGTCAATGGATAAGCCCCCGCAAGCGCGCGATCCACACGGGTGCCAAGGTGGTGATGATCGGCACCAAGATCCAGATGCGGCCCTCCCAAAGGTGGTAGTCGGCCAGGAGCACCTGCCAGCTCTTGTGTGCCACAAGGCGTCCGAATCCGAACTCAAAAGCAAGCGTGAGCAGCAGCCACGTGATGCCGATGGTCCAAGCATGTATTGGGTTGGCAGGGGCCATCCATGGAATGGTCGCCCAGGTGATGGCCAGTATGAGAAGTAACAACAGCATCGTACTGAGCACATGGCCCCATGCCGCACCGATCCACGGATTGAGCACAAACTCGCGCAACGTACCGTTGAGAATCGCCCCGACCATGCAGAGCAGCCAAACGGTTAGGATCTTCCACCACATGGTTTGTTGCTTTTTTCGAAAGTACCTCTACGGCCCGAGGAGAGCCTGACAACGGTCATCACTGGCGCGTGCTCCATGTCATTAGGTTAATGGCACATTGGCGCAGGGATTTGCATCCATGAAGCCAACCGGGACTGCGGGTCAGGCCCGCAGTGACGCACAAAGCATGGTGCCTGTCAGGCGGTGACATACACGTCATGGCGGGCCTGCCCAACCTGCGCAATTGTTGTTCCACAGGCTTCCAGGCTGTGCCACAACAATCCCCTTCGTCTCCTTAACCTAATGACATTGGGTGCGTGCGGGGGCTTCAGTAGCGATTGTTCCGGTGCCAGCTTGAACTGGTCTCGACGCCAAGCCGCACCAACCTCCCCTGCCGGCACGGCAACGCGGGCGCTTCCGTCCACATCCGGTTGTTCACCACCCGTACTGCGGTGCCTTCAACAAGGGCACAGAGGTTCCCTTCTTTGCGGGGCAAGCACCGCCCATGGCCCTCAGTCGTTTTTGGACCTTCATCCTCATCCTCAGCATCGGCTATGCGCTGGTGATGCTGGCCACCGGCAGGCAGCACAGTTTGGGCACGTTGGTGAACGGTAACCAGGGCGACCCGCTGATGGTGGCCGAAAAGGACAGCGCGGAGCTGCACGGCACCGCCTTGCTGCTGGATCTGCGCGCAGCAGGTGATGCAGGCGTGATGCGCGGCGATACACTGATCACCTTAGGCAAGGGCGGCATGGTGCGCTACAGCAAGGGCACGCAAGCGGCGGACGGCCTCTTCGAAACCTGCAAGAACACGGTGATGGACCTCTGGCTGCCGCTGATCGGCTACCTCACCTTCTTCTGCGGCCTGATGAACCTGCTGGTGGACTCGCGCGCCATGGAGAAACTGGCGCGCTTCCTCTCCCCCATCTTCCGGCGCATCTTCCCCGACCTGCCCGGCGACCACCCCGCCTACGGCTACATGACGCTCAACTTCTCCGCCAACTTCCTGGGGCTGGACAACGCCGCCACGCCCTTCGGCCTGAAGGCCATGGAGAGCATGCAGGAAAGCAATCCCACGCCGGACAAGGCCACCAACAGCCAGATCATGTTCCTGTGCCTGCACGCCGCGGGCCTCACCCTGCTGCCCACCAGCATCATCGGCTACCGGGCCGCCATGGGCGCGGCCAACCCGGCCGACATCATGATCCCCATGATCGTCACCAGCTTCGTGGGCACGCTGGCGGCCATGTTGTTCGTGGCGTTCCGCCAACGGATCAACCTCTTCAATGTGCCCGTGCTGGTGTTCGTGCTGGGCGTCAGCACGCTCATCGGCGGATTGATGGCCTACATCAGCGGACTGGGCGGGGCAGCCAAGTTCCACTTCACCGACAACCTCGGCAACGGGCTGCTGCTCGCCATCATCCTGCTCATCGTGGGCTACGCCTTCCTGCACGAACGCTACTTCAAGGAGAAGGGCACCAACATGTTCGATTCGTTCATCCACGGCAGCAAGGACGGCTGGACCACCGGCCTGCGTGTGCTGCCTTACATGATCGCCATGCTGTGCGCGCTAAGCATCTTCCGCAACAGCGGATTGATGGAGATCGTCATGGACGGCTTCTCGGCGGCTTTGGCCTTTTTTGGTGTCAGCCGCGAGATCATCGATGCCGTGCCCGTTGCCCTGATGCGCCCCTTCAGTGCGGGCGGCGCGCGCGGCTTCATGCTCGATGCCATGAAGACCTATGGCGCCGACAGCCTCACCGGGCAGATCTCCAGCATTTTGCAAGGCGCCGCCGAAACCACGTTCTATGTGATCGCGCTCTACTTCGGCGCGGTGAACGTGAAGGACACCCGCTACACGCTGGGCATCATGCTGCTGGTGGACTTAGTGTGCGTGCTCACCGCCATCGGGGTGTGCGTGCTATACTTCTGACGGGAAGGGAATAAGGGAAGAAGAGAAGAGAAGAGAAGAGAAGAAGAGAAGAAGAAAAGAGAATAAGAAAGATGGCCATGTTGCTGGGGAATGAAGGATCCTTTGAATTGAACCGTGCGTTGTGGAACGCGCGCACCAAGCTTCATGTTGGCTCGAAGTTCTATGATGTGGAAGGGTTTCTCGCCGGGAAGAATTCGCTCAGTGCAAAGGAACTTGAATTGCTGGGCGACGTGCACGGCAAACAACTGCTGCACCTGCAATGCCACTTCGGGCAGGATACGCTCTCCTTGGCGCGCATGGGCGCACAAGTCACGGGGCTGGACCTTTCCGATGCGGCCATCGCCGAGGCGCATAAGTTGGCTGGGCGCATGGGGCTGCACGCCGAATTCATCCATGCCAATGTGCTGGACTTCCAACCGCAATTAGCCGGCAAGTTCGACATCGTCTTCACCAGTTACGGCGTGCTGGGCTGGTTGCCTGAACTTGAAGGCTGGGCGCGGAACATCGCGCGCTACCTGAAACCGGGGGGAAAGCTGGTGCTGGTGGAGTTCCACCCGGCCGTGTGGATGTTTGATAATAACTTCACGCACGTGGCGTACTCCTACTTCAACCGCCAGCTCATTGAGGAAACGGAGCAGGGCACGTACGCCGACCCTGCGGCACCGATCAGTTTGGCATCGCACACGTGGAACCACTCGCTCGGGGAAACCATATCCGCGCTGTTGGGCGCAGGTTTGCGCCTCAAGCACTTCGAAGAGATGGACGGATCGCCGCACAACTGCTTTGCCCGCACCGTGCAGGGTGCCGACGGCTTGTTCCGGATTGAGGGAATGCCAGGCAAGCTGCCGATGGTGTTTGCCGCAGTAGCGGAACGATCCATCTGAGGAGGCGTAGTTTTGCCCCCGCTTTTCAAATTCCGCATGCCCGTTAAAATCATTAAGCGCAGCTCGAAGATCCATGGCCATGGCGTTTTCGCCACCGCGCCCATCAAGAAGGGCGAGGAAGTGGTGGAGTACAAGGGGAAGCTGCGCACCCATGCCGAGGTGGATGAAGAATATGGCGGCCAGGACAATGGCCACACGTTCCTGTTCATCCTCAACGACGCATACGTGGTCGATGCGAACATTAAAGGCAACGTAGCGCGCTGGATCAACCATGGCTGCACGCCCAATTGCCAAGCCTTCGTGATCGGGGATGAAGGTGGCGACCCGCGCAAGGACCGCGTGGTGATCGAGGCGCTGCGCAGCATCGCAGCGGGCGAGGAACTCACGTACGACTACGACATACAGGTCGAGGGGCCCATCACGCGGGAGGAACGCCGATTGTGGGCCTGCCATTGCGGGGCACCCAATTGCACAGGCACCATGCTGAAGGCGGCCAAGGCGAAAAAACAGCGCAGGACGCCGTCCTGACCCATGGCGCGCAAGATCCTCGTACGCCGATCGCCGGTGCACGGCAACGGCGTATTTGCCGCCGTGGACCTGCCTGCGGGCACGGAGCTGATCGAATACAAAGGCCGGTTGATCACGCCCAAACAGGCGGACAATTGGTATCCGGACGAGATGGAGACGGGGCACACCTTCCTCTTCACCTTGAACGACCAGTGGATCATTGATGCCAACGTGGGCGGCAACAGTGCGCGCTGGATCAACCATAGCTGCGCGCCCAACTGCATCCCGTATTTGCACGAACACCCCACCGACCGCCGCAAGGACCGTGTGATCATTGAGACCTTGCGGGACGTGCAGGCCGGCGAGGAACTGTGTTACGACTACGGCATCAGCTTCGAGGTGCGCCACACCGCGCGGCTGAAGAAGATCTGGGCCTGCCGTTGCGGCGCGCCCAACTGCACCGGCACCCTGTTGAAGCCAGCAGACCATGAGCGCAACACGGTGGGCTAACCATCGTGGCACGTCACTTGCACCTTGCACGCAAGCTACTTTTGCTTCCTTTTCAAGCCAACATCCCCGATGAAAAACACGATCCTGTTCTTCGCCACCCTTCTCCTCGCCGCCAACACCTACGCCCAGGACGACCCCAAGAGCCGGGCCATCGTGGACGCCGTGATCGCCAAGAACAAGACCTACAAGAGCTTCGACGCCGACTTCAGCAGCCGATTGGTGAACACGGCCAGCAAATTGGACGTCAAGCAGGACGGCAACCTGAAGGTGAAGAACCGCAAATTCCGCCTCACCTTGTTAGACAACGTGGTGATCAACGACGGCACGGCCTTGTGGACCTACAGCAAGAAGACCAACGAGGTGAGCATCACCGACCCCTCGGAAATGGATGAGACCTTGGACCCGGCCAATCTGTTCAACGTGTACGAAAAGGGCTTCAAGAGCCAGTACGTAGGCACGGGCACCGAGGACGGCGTGGCCGTGGAAACCATCAACCTGTTCCCCTTAGAGCCGGCCAAAAAGGCCTACCACACCGTGGTGCTCACCGTGGACAAGGCCAAGATGGAGCCCAAGAAGGTGGTGATGAAATACAAAGACGGCAACGTAGTGACCTACACCCTGAAGAAATTCACCCCGAACGCCGAAATGGTGGACGCCCTGTTCGCATTTGACAAGGGCAAATACCCGGGCGTGGAGGTGAACGACATGCGGTAAGATCCGCTTGATGTGCGATTTTCGGGGATAGTTGTTGGTTGTCATCCCGGCGCAGGCCGGGAGTCAGTTGTCCGGCCTTGGGTGCACTGATGCACATACCTTGAACCGGCGGTGATGTGCCTGCCAGGCCGTGGCCCCCACGGGACACCGGACCCCTTCCCACGCCGAGGAACAACCGGGGCAATGAACAGCAGCCCATTGGCTTTCATTCGGCGCTGTGCGGCCATGTCCAACGGCCGCCCGGTACGGGCCTTCGCGCTCCACCAAACGCATGGTTCGGCCCAACTGCCCTACATTCGCGCCCCGCTTTTGGAAAGGCGCGGAAAATCGCCATGCCCCTGCACAGAACACATCAGCAGCCGCTGACCTGGGCCGGCATGCTGATGACCTTGGGCATCGTGTTCGGGGATATCGGCACCTCCCCGCTCTACGTGTTCAAGGCGATCGTGGGCGCCACCGGCCCCATCACGGAAACCGTGGTTTTGGGCGGACTGAGCTGCATCTTCTGGACGCTCACCATCCTCACCTCCTTCAAGTACATCTACCTCACGCTGCAAGCGGACAACCGGGGTGAGGGCGGGGTGTTCTCCCTTTACGCCCTGGTGCGGCGCTTCGGCAAGTGGCTCTGGCTACCGGCCATCATCGGCGCCGCCACCCTGCTGGCCGACGGCATCCTCACCCCGTCCATTTCGGTTTCCTCGGCGATCGAAGGCCTCAGCGGGGTGCCCGCCTTCTCCGGCATCATCGAGGCGGGGAACACCCTCACGGTGATGGTGGTGGCCATCATCCTCAGCCTGCTGTTCTTCTTCCAGCGTTTCGGCACCAAGGTGGTCGGTTTCTCCTTCGGGCCCATCATGCTCATCTGGTTCACCATGCTCACCGTGCTGGGCGTGGCCCAGATCACGCACAACCCGCACGTGCTGGCGAGCCTCAACCCCAAATACGCGGTGCAACTGCTCACCCAATATCCCGGCGGGTTCTGGCTGCTGGGCGCGGTGTTCCTGTGCACCACCGGGGCAGAGGGCTTGTACAACGACCTGGGGCACTGCGGCCGTCGGAACATCCGCGCCACATGGACCTTCGTGAAGATCGCCCTGGTGTGCAACTACATGGGGCAAGGTGCGTGGCTGCTGAAGCACCAAGGCAGCGACCTGGGCGAGCTGAACCCGTTCTTCGAGGTGATGCCGCCCTGGTTCCGCTTAGTGGGCGTGGCCATTTCCACACTGGCGGCCATTGTGGCCTGCCAAGCGGTGATCAGCGGGTCGTTCACCCTGATCAACGAAGCGATCACCCTGAACTTCTGGCCACGTGTGCGGGTGAAATTCCCCACCCTGGTGCGCGGCCAAATCTATATCCCCAGCGTGAACTGGCTGCTGTGGGCGGGCTGCATGGGCGTGATGTTCTACTTCCGCAACAGCGCCAACATGGAGGCGGCTTACGGGTTCTTCATCGTGGTGGCCATGCTGATGACCACCCTGCTGCTGTTCGGCTACATGCACTTCGTGCGCCGCTGGAAGTTGTGGTTGGTGCTCCCGTTGATCGCGCTGTTTTTCACGGTGGAACTGGCCAACTTTGTGGCCAACGCCGTGAAGATCCTCCATTTCCCGCTGCTACTGGTGGGTGTGGTGCTGGTGCTGGGGGTGATGTTCATCTGGTTCCGGGCCCGCAAGATCATCAACAGTTTCATCGAGTTTGTTCCGTTGATGGACCACGTGGAGGCTTTGCGCGAGCTGAGCAACGACAAGGACATACCCAAATACGCCACCCACCTGGCCTACCTCACCAAGGCCGACGATGCCTCCCAGGTGGAGCGTTGGATCGTCAACAGTCTGTTGGCGCGCAAGGTGAAGCGGGCGGAGATCTATTGGTTCATCCACGTGAACTACACCGACGAGCCCTACACGATGGAGTACCGCATCAGCGAGCTGATCGACGACAAGGTGATCCGGGTGGATTTCAACTTGGGCTTCCGTGTGCAGCCGCGGATCAACCTGTTCTTCCGCCGGGTGTTGGAGGAGTTGGACGCGGACCACGAGCTGGAGTTCCGCAACAAGTACGAATCCATCAAGAAGGGCGACTTCCATACGGATATCCTGTATGTGATCACCGAACGGGTCCTCTCCGTGGAGAACGAGTTCAGCCTGCGCGACGGCTTCGTGCTGGACGCGTACTTCGCCCTGAAGTCCCTGTCGCAAAGCGACCGCGATGCCATGGGGCTGGACCCCAATGTGAGCGTGGTGGAAAAGGTGCCCTTGGTGATCGCCGCCCCGCGCGAGGTACCGCTGGTGCGGGTGCACCACCGAACACGGGGTTGATCCGGGCGTGCCTTAGGTTCCTGCCCCTGTGGCCCTCACTTGATGCCGCGCTCCGCAGCCACGCGCTCCCAGGCTTCCTGCACTCTTCGGAACTTCTCCGCGGCCGCCTTCTGCACTTCCTCACCCAGGTTGGCCACGCGGTCCGGGTGGTGTTTCATGGCCATGCGCCGGTAGGCTTTTTTCAGCTCCTCGTCGCTGGCCTTGGGGTCCGCCTCCAGCACCGTGTAGGCACTGTCCACGGAAGGCCCCCGGAACATGGCATCCAAGGAGGCGAGGTCCTTCTCGCTGATGCCCAGGTCGGCCGCGATGCGTTCGAGCACTTTGCGTTCCGCCATACGGGCCATGCCGTCCGCGTTGGCCAGGCCGATCAGGTAGTGCATCACCTGCAGGCGTTCGGGGTGGGATAGGTGGCTGCGGATCTGCAGGCACACGTCGCGCAGCGGGATCTCCCGCTTGAGCACATCGCGGAGCAGGCGCAGCAGTTCGGCGCTGTGCTGCGGACCGAACTGGTGGACGAAAAACCGGCGCACGTGCCCCAGCTCGCCGTGCGTGGCCTTGCCATCGGCCTTCATCACGGCGGCGGTGAGGATCACCAAGCTCACGGCCAGGTCTCCCGGGGTGGCGGTGCGGCGCTCGTTGCCCGGCTGGAAGCGGCGACGCTCCCCGCCAGGTGCGGCAACCACCACACCCTCGGCATTGTCCAACAAGGCGCCCAAGGCAAAGCCGATCACCGCGCCGATGGGCGTGCCCGTGAGCGCAAAGCCCAAGGTGCCGAAGATCCACTTCTTGTATCCGGGCATCGCTTACCAGGAACCACCAGCCCCGCCCCCACCGAAACTTCCACCGCCAAATCCTCCGAAGCCGCCTCCTCCCCCGCTGAAACCGCCGCCACCGCCCCCGGTAAAGCCGCGCCAGCTGCTCCCATGGGATGAGCTCGCCGCGTTCATCAAGGTCCAGGCCGCCCAGAAATCAATGCCGTTCACGCGGGCATACCGCCGGGTTCGCCCCACCGCCGACAGGATGATGAACACAAAGAACAACACGATCCCCGCGATGGGAAGCCAAGGGACGGGTTCCTTGCCGTAGCTCTTGGCATCGATCTCCCCCTTGGCCAAGGCCATCAGCACGGTGGTGGCCTTGTCCATGCCGCCGTACAGGTCACCGTTCCGGAAGCGCGGCAAGATCTCCTCCTCCACAATGCGCTTGGCGATCAAGTCCGGGATGGCCCCTTCGAGGCCGTAACCCACGGCGATGAACACGTGGCGGTCACCCGGTTTGCCATTGGGCTTCACCAGCACCAGCACGCCGTTATCGATGCCCTTTCGGCCCATGCCCCAGGCTTCGCCCAGTTGGAAGGCGAACTCGGAGGGTGGATAGCCGCACAAGGTGTCCACCGCAACTACCGCGATGCGGTTGCTGGTTTCGCGGGCGAAATGCACGAGTTTGGCATTGAGCTGCTCTTCCTGCCCGGCATCCAAAAAGGGCGTGTACTGGAACACCAGCCTGTTCTCGTTGGCTGGCTTGGCCGGAAAGCAGGGATCGGGCACGGCCGGAAAAGCCGCTACAGCCAAGGTTGCAGCCACGGCGATAGGAAACATGCGTACAACGTTCATGTGCCAAAGCTGATCTCGTCGCTCAGTTCATTCCGGTCGTCCGCGCGGTGCGGAAAGTGCTTCTTCAACTTCTCGCCCAGCACGGCCACGCCCGCGCACAGCCCATCGCAAAAGCGGTCGTGGCGGAAATGCGCCAGGACCTCCTCGAGCACGTCTTTCCAGAATGCATCACCCAATTGCGCATGAATGGCCGTGTCGCCCACCACGGCCACCTTGCGGCCCGGCACGCTCACATACAGCAGTACGCCGTTGCGCTCCCGGGTCCGGTCCATGCCCAGTTCGTGGAAGACGTACGCGGCATGGTCGAGCACATCGTCCAGGATGGCGAGGTCCAAATGCACGCGGATCTCGCCACTGGTACCCTTCTCCGCCATGCGGACAGCCTCGCGGACGCGGTTGTGCTCATCGGGCCGGAGCCACTCTTCGATGGCGATGCGCTCTCTCACTTGGTGAAGCTGATGTCGGGCGCCACATCGGTACCTTCCTGTGCCTTGAAGTAGGCCTTTTCCCCAAAGCCGAACAGCCCGGCCAGCAGGTTGTTGGGGATGCGCTTGATCTTGGCGTTGTACTCGCGTGCGAGGTCATTGAACTTGCGGCGCTCCACCCCGATGCGGTTTTCCATGCCTTCATACTGGGCTTGGAAATCGCGGAAGGCGGTGGTGGTCTTCAGGTCGGGGTAGCGTTCCACGGTCACCATCAAGCGGCTCAACGCGCCGCTGAGCTGCTGCTGGGCCTCCTCGAACTTGGCGAGGTTCTCCGGGGTGAGGTCGTCCGCCTTGAGCTGGATGCTGGTGGCCTTGGCCCGGGCTTCGATCACCTCGGTCAAGGTGCTCTTTTCGAAATCGGCCGACCCCTTGATGATCTCCACGATGTTTTTGGTCTTGTCGGCCCGGAGCTGATAGGCGTTTTCCACGTTGCTCCACTGTGCCGCAACGCCTTCGTCCATGCCTACCATGCCGCGCTGGAAGTTGATGGCCCAGAGCACGATGGCGCCCAAGGCGACGAGGAGGATGATGGTGGAACGTTTCATTTCGGTGGTCCGTGGGTTTGGTGGTTTCAGTTACAAAGATGCAAGTACCGGAATAAACCGCTGCCTTGGCTGGTGCCGAACGGTCGGTGAACCGGATAAGCGAGTCGATTTACAAATTCGCCAAGGTGCCAAAGATCCAATGGAGCCCTTTGGCCGAATTATCAAATTGACTTACCGGAAGATCGCCACTTCCTCTCCTGCTTCGTCGATCTTCGCCCGGTACATACCGGGGCAGTTGAAGTCCAGCACCACGCGTCCGTCGCGGTCCACGGCGATCAGGCCTCCTTCGCCGTCCAAGGGCGGCAGCTTTTCATGCACCACCACCCGGACGGCTTCTTTCAATGAAAGGCCCTTGTACGCCATCAGTGCATGCACGTCATGTGCGGCCACGGCCCGCAGGAAGGCTTCGCCGTTGCCGGTGCAGCTGATGGCGCAAGTTTCATTGTTGGCATAAGTGCCCGCGCCGATCACCGGGCTGTCGCCAATGCGCCCCCATCGCTTGTTGGTCATGCCGCCGGTGCTGGTGGCGGCGGCCAGGTTGCCGTGCACATCCAGGGCCACGGCCCCGACGGTGCCGAATTTCTTGTCGCCGGTACTGTGGTCCAGCCTTACCGCATCACTTCCGCGCACCTCCACCCACTGGTCGTGGCGGAACTGGTCGAAGAAGTAGGCATCATCCTCCAGGGGCACCTTGTTGTGGTGCGCGAATTCAAAGGCCCCGCGCCCGCTGATCAGCACATGGTTGCTGCGCTCCATCACCAATCTGGCCAGGCCCACCGGGTTCTTCACGTTCTGCACGCCGGCCACGGCACCTGCGCGCAGGTCGATGCCCTGCATCATGGCGGCGTCCATTTCATGGTAGCCTTCAGCGTTGAAGACCGAACCCCGGCCAGCGTTGAACAGCGGACTGTCCTCCAGCACGCGCACGGCAGCCTCCACGGCATCCATGCTTGTCCCCCCCCCTGACAGCACACCGTATCCGCAGCGGGCCGCATGCTGGAGCGCAGTTTTGTATGCCGCCTCCTTTTCGGCCGTCATGGCCGCGGGATCGATGGTTCCTGCGCCGCCGTGGATAGCGATGGCAATAGGACGGCGTTGACCCGGGGTCATTCCTTGATCAGCACGCCATCCGCCTCGAACTTCCAGCTGATCTCCGGCTCGGTGATGGCGGCGATCTCCTCCTTGCTCTTGCCCGCGTCTTCGGCATAGTGGCGCAGCATCGCTACGCTGGTTTCCTCCTTTTTGGCACGACCCTGCATCACTACCTCCTTGCCTTCCAAGCCCTGCTTGGGCACGAAGAAGCCATAGTCGCGGAAGCGCACCATCATGGGCGAGCCGTCGCTCATTTTCACGGTCATCCAGCAGCCTTTCTTGGTGCAACTTTCAATGATCTCCCCTTCCACCTTGGCCTCCAGGGAATCTTTCCGGGCAGCGGCGGCCTCGAACTCGGCCATGCCAATGGCACCGTCCGGTGTGATGGCGTCGCCGTAGCTGATGTACGAACCGGGGTCCCGGTCGGTTTGTACCGGCTCCTGCGCGTGCAAGGTGACGGCCAAGGCCAGTGCAAGAAGGGAGAACAAGGTTTTCATGCGGGGTTGATCTGTTGTGGCTGGTTGCGAAGATAATCCAAGGCCTGTTCCGCAAAGTGCTTGCCGAACTTCGGCATGGGGAACCGGGCATCCCGCCGCTGACGGCCCACCAAGCCATGGGAGGTTGGAGCGGCATCTTGCAACGGGTACCTGTTTTGCGCTTTCTTTGTCCATCCGCATACCGGACCCCATCCCTGCCGAATGAAATACCTCCTTGCTCCCTTGGCGTGCCTGCTGCTTGCACCGCTTTCGGCACAAACCATCCAATACGGCAATGTCAGCCCCTTCGGCATAGAAGCCGAGATGTACCTGCAAACGGGCAACGCCCCGCTGCAGCTCAGCGACGGCCCAGGCCAAACTTGGAACTTGTCCGCCCTTCCCCTTCAAGCATCCGGCACCTTGGCCTTCGCGCCCGCGGCGGGCACTCCCTATACAACGGACCACCCTGCGGCCAACTGGGTTTGGCACCAAACCGTCACCGGGATGGGCGATGTTTACCAGTACTTGGCGATCAACCCCGGGGGGGTGGAACTGGTAGCCCGCAACGTGCCGATGAACCCCGTGGCCTACAGCGACCCGTTGAAGATCCTTCAGTTCCCGATGGACTTTGGGGCCTCCTTTACCGATACCTACACCAACGGTGACGGCTCCGGCACGCAAACCTGGACTTATTCCGGCCACGGGACCTTGGTGACCTCCATGGGCACCTTCCCCAACCTGGCCAAGCTGTCCGGTTCCGGCGGTGACACGGCCCTTTGGAATTTGGACCCGGTGTACCCGGTCATGATCCAGAGCGGAAGTACGGTCACCTTCTACAAGCAAACAAACGTGGGCGTTGCCGAACAAGTGGCCCACTCGCTGGAGGTTTGGCCCAATCCGTGCGCAGACAAGTTGACGGTGGCCGGGGCAGCCCCGGGCAGCGCTTGGTGCCTACTTGACCATCAAGGGCGGGTGGTGGGCGCGGGGAAGTGGACGGCTGCGGAGCGGCAGGTGGACGTGCGGGACTTGGCTGCTGGCAGCTACGTGCTGCAATTGGGCAGTGGCACCTTCCGGCAGAGCGTGCGGTTCTTCAAGAACTGACCGCGCAGCCCGTGCCACGCCCCGTTCAGGGCCATGCACCTATTGGCCATTGGCCCGCATCTTTGCGCACGCAACGGCAGGTGCCGCCCGGTCACGTCCCTATCCTGATGAACGACATCATCCGCCTACTCCCCGACCATGTGGCCAACCAGATTGCCGCGGGCGAAGTGGTTCAACGCCCGGCCAGCGTGGTGAAGGAGCTGTTGGAAAACAGCGTCGACGCCGGTGCCCACCAGATCACCTTGGTGGTGAAGGAAGCCGGTCGCACCCTGATCCAAGTGATCGACGATGGGCAAGGCATGGGCCCCACCGATGCACGCACCTGCTTCGAGCGGCACGCCACCAGCAAGATCCGCACGGCGGACGAACTGCACACGGTGCGCACCAAGGGCTTCCGCGGTGAGGCGCTGGCCAGCATCGCTGCCATCGCCCAGGTGGAGCTGAAGACGCGCACGGAGGGCCACGACGTGGGCACGCGCATCCTGATCGAAGGCAGCCGCGTGATGGCCCAGGAGGTGGTGGCCTGCCCGGCGGGCACCAACCTGCAGGTGCGCAATCTGTTTTACAATGTGCCGGCCCGGCGCCAATTCCTGAAGAGCGATGCCGTGGAGATGAAGCATGTGCTGGAGGAGTTCCAGCGGGTGGCCTTGGCCCATCCGGGCATTCATTTCCGCTTGATCAGCAACGATCAGGAGCTGTTCAACCTGGAAGCGGGGAACGAACGGCAGCGGATCGTGCACATCATGGGCCGCAAATACGATGAGCGCCTGGTGCCCGTGGAGGAATCCACGGAATTCGTCCGCGTGGAAGGCTTCGTGCTCAAGCCTGAGTTTGCCCGGCGCAACCGGGGCGAGCAGTATTTCTTCGTCAACCAGCGCTTCATTCGCAGCCCGTACCTGGAGCACGCGGTACGCAAGGCCTACGCCGAACTGATCGCCAAGGAGAACTACCCGGGGTGGTTCCTCTTCCTGGACCTGGACCCGGCCTGGATCGACGTCAACATCCACCCCACCAAAACGGAGGTGAAGTTCCGCGATGACCGCGCCGTGTACGCCATCGTACATGCCGCGGTGCGCCGCGCACTGGGGCGGTTCAACATCACGCCCAGCATTGATTTTGAGCCGGAGCCGGCCCTGTTGCAAGGTGCAGCCATCCCGGAAGGCATTCCGACCGAACCCCCGATCGGCCAAGGTCGTTGGAGGCCGCACGACCTGCCCCCGCATACTTCCGGCGCCGGGTGGCAGCAGCTCTTCGACTTGGGCAACGAATCCATGGGGCAGCGCCAGGTGCCTGAACCGGCAACCCTTCCGGGAGCGGGCCCGAAACAGCAGTCGCCGGACCTGGAAGGGACCGGGCAACGGCCGGTGTTCCAACTGTTGGGCCGTTACCTGCTGGCCCAAGTGAAGAGCGGCTTTGTGGTGGTGGACCAGCAGCGGGCTCAGGAGCGGATCCTGTATGAACAGGCCCTTGCTTCCCTGGGGCACGGAGGCGGCAGCAGCCAAACCCTGCTTTTTCCGGTAAGCATGGAATTGAACGCTCCCGACCATGCCTTGCTGGTTTCGGTATTGCCCGACCTGCACGCCTTGGGCTTCCATGTAGAGATGCTAAGTGGCCGCACGGTGGTGGTGAACGGCATGCCCGCGGAAACCGGCACGGATGACCCCGCCGGGCTGTTGGGTCAATTGCTGGAACAGGTGCACGCCCGGGGCGGCGACCTGAAAAGCGAGCGGCACGCCACCTTGGCGCGCAGCTTCGCCCACAGCGCCTTGCGGCAACCCGTGAAAACACTGCGCACCGCCGAGATGCACGATCTGATCGACCGCCTCTTCGCCTGCCAGATGCCCTACTTCACACCGGGCGGCAAGCCCATCCTGATCACCTACGGACCCCGGGAGCTCAACGAACGCTTCGAACGCTGATGCAAGCTTATGCCAACCCCGCCTCCCGCCTGCCCGAGGTGGTGAAAAACCTGTTGATCATCAACGGGCTGATGCTGCTGCTGAAGATCGCCATGGGCACCGATGGCCTTGGGCGCAGCGTATTGGACAACTGGCTGGGCCTGCACGTGATCGGTTCACCGGATTTTAAGCCGTGGCAGATCCTCACGCACATGTTCCTGCATGCCGGACCCGGCAGCGGACCGGGCTGGTACTGGCACATCGTTTCCAACATGTTCGCCTTGTGGATGTTCGGCGGGCCCATTGAAAACGTGATGGGTTCCAAGCGCTTCCTGAACTACTACCTGCTGTGCGGGCTGGGCGCGGCCGCCCTGCAAATGAGCGTGAGCTATGCCGAAACCCGGTCGCAGGCAGCCGAGCTGGAAGCCGTTGGCGTAACCACCGCGGAGGTGAAGGAGATCGTGGCCGCCAGCCACATTTCCCCGGACGAGGCTGACCAAGTGATGAACCGGATCATTCGCGAACATCCCGGCAGTGGTGCGCAGGTGCAGGCCATGTTTTGGAACTATGCCGGGGTAATGGTGGGGGCCAGCGGCGCCATCTTCGGCATCCTCATTGCCTTCGGCATGCTATTCCCCAATGTGGAACTGATGCTGCTTTTCCTGCCCATCCCCATCAAGGCGAAATACTTCGTGGCCCTGTACGGCCTGTGGGAGCTCTTCGCGGGCGTGCGCCAACAGACCGGCGATAATGTGGCGCACTATGCGCACCTCGGCGGCCTCATCTTCGGCTTCTTCCTGATCCGGTACTGGAAGCGGAGAGGGGTGTTCGGAGGCAGTGGCTGGCGATAGGCAGCAGTTCACCGGTCACAAACCACCAGCTGTTCCCACACTAACTTTCCACTTTCAACTTTCAACTTTCCTATTTTCTCTTTCCTCTTTCTCCCCATGTCCATCGCCGACGACATCAAGCACCAGTGGCACACGGGCGGCATGTTGAAGAAGCTGCTGATCGTCAACGTTGGCGTGTTCCTGCTGATCTGGGCCGTGGAACTGGCGGGGTGGCTGTTCAACACCAAGGGATTGAGCGTGCTGCTGCTGAACCAGCTCATGGGTACCAGCAACCCCTCCAAGCTGTTGTTCAAGCCGTGGACGCCGGTGACGTACATGTTCACCCACCAGGCGCCGATGCACCTGTTTTGGAACATGGTGATGTTCTGGTTCAGCGGGCAGATCTTCCAAGGCATCCTCGGCGACAAGCGGCTGCTGGGCAACTACTTGCTGGGCGGCTTGGCCGGTTTCGCGTTCTATGCCTTGGGTTCGTTGATGCCCGGCCACCTGGCCTTGGGCAGCCACGGCCCCATCCTGGGTGCCTCCGCCGCAGTGATGGGCGTGTTCATCGGCATCGCCAGCTACCGGCCGGACATGGTGGTGAACCTCTTCCTGCTGGGCCCGGTACGGCTGAAATACATCGCCCTGGCCGTGCTGGTGCTGGACCTGATCGCCATCCGTACCGGCAACAACACGGGCGGACATTTGGCCCACTTGGGCGGGGCCTTGTACGGCTATTGGGCCGCGCGGCAATTGGCCAAGGGCAACGACTGGTCCGGTGCGTTCGTGGACCGGCTTTCGCGCATACCGAAGCTCTTCAGCGGAAGCAAAGGACCGAAGCTGCGCGTGGAAAAGCGGCCGCCGCACAATGTTCGAGGCACTGTCACGGATGCCGACTTCAACGCCTTGAAGAAGCAGAAACAGGAGCGCATCGACGCCATCCTGGACAAGATCTCGCGCAGCGGCTACGACAGCCTGAGCAAGGAAGAGCGCGACTTTCTCTTCAAGAGCGGCAATGACCACTGACCGCCCGGCCGCCCATGGCCGCCTGCGCCCCTCGCGCTGGCACCGGCCGCTTTGGTGGGCCAATGGCCTGGCCGTTGCGGGCCTGGTGCCCGCCTACTTGGGCACCCAGGTGAGCCCTGCCACCTGTTGGCCCCTGGCGCTGTTCGGCATGGCCTATCCCTGGTTGTTGTGGGCCAATGTCTTCTTCATCGGTTGGTGGTTGTTGTTCCGGCGTCGCCGTGCATGGCCTTCGCTGCTGGCCATCCTGCTGGGTTGGAGCTTCCTGGCCGAGTACGTGCAACCCTTCGGGCGCACACGGCAGCCCGCGGACACCCGCCAGCCGTTCACGCTGATGAGCTGGAACGTGCGTTTGTTCAACCTGTACAACTGGACACACAACCAACAGACCCGTGATGAGATCATGGAGCTGTTGCGCGTGGAGGACCCCGACATCCTGTGCATGCAGGAATTCCTCAATGTGGGCCCTGGCAATCCACTGATGGTGAAGGACAGCCTGCTGTCCAGCTACCGTTTCACCGCATGCGCCGACGCGTATACGGTGCATGCCCGCGGCGACCACTACATCGGCATCGCCATCTTCAGCACCTTTCCGGTGGTGGCCCAAGGCACGCTGCACTTCCCCGACGAGCTGAACAACCTCTGCCTGTGGGCGGACATTGCCCTGGGTGCCGACACCATCCGGGTTTACACCGCCCACTTGGCCAGCCTGCGCTTCGGCGACAACGACTACCAGTTCATCCGCAGCCTGGAACAGGGCGCAGGCCGGGATTCGCTGGCCACCGCAGGCACACGCATCCTGCGGCGCATGAAGAATGCCTTCCTTCGGCGCTCCACGGAGGTGGCCGCCATCACCGCGCACATGGCCAGCTCACCATGGCCAGTGGTCTACTGCGGCGACCTGAACGACACACCCATGAGCTACAGCTACCACGAGCTCAGGCGCGCGGGCCTTACGGATGCCTTCGTGGAGAGCGGACGCGGTTTCGGCAATACGTACATCGGCGATGCGCCCAGCTTCCGCATCGACCACATCCTGCACGGGCCGCAATTCCGCTCCTGGGGCTTCCGCACCCTGCCGGATGAACTCAGCGACCACCACGCCATCATCGCCTCGCTGGGGTTCAAGGATCCCTGAGGTCAGTGTTTCCCTTCCACCCCCGCTGGGTGTGGTTCCACCATCGGTGTGGCTTGGTATCCCATGCCCCGTAACAAATCCAGCACCCCGCCTCCACTGGGCAGGTGGGCAGCGCCAATGGCAAAAAGGATGGTGCGTCCGCCCCGCATCAGGCTGTCCATGCGGTTGGCCATCACGCGGTTGCGGTCCTTCAGCAGCTTCTCGCCCATCAGCTCCGGCATGTTGCCCTTGGCCACCAACTTGGCCAATCGGCCCAGGTCCTGCGCCGCATAGGCATCCAGGAAACGATCCATCATTTTTTCATCCTGCCCGCTCCTCACAGTTTGGTAAAGCATGTCCGCCTGGTCCTGCAACGGCAGCGCGTCCACCGCGGCCAATTGTTCCTCCACCGTTTCAAGCCCCAGCACCTCCTTGCCCATCTCTTTGGCTTTCACTTGCAAGTACTGGTCCAGCACCATGGAACTGTCCGCCTTCATGGTGGCCTCCGTGAGGAAAGCCATCAGGAAAAAGGGCTTCATACGATCGGCCATCATGGCCATGGGGCCCATTTTCGCGCCGAGCGCCTTGTGCACCTGCCTGAGCTCCTTGGCGGTGAAGAAGTCGCCCAGCTCCTTCCCTGCGGGCAGCATCAGGCGATCGGCCATCAGGTGGGTAACGGGGGGGCCGGTGGTGAGGTCGATCTCACCGGCAATGGCGTTCCGGCCTTGCATCACCCCGAGCAGCTGCGGCACCTGGCGGAAAGCCCGCGCATCCTTGCTGTGCACGGTGCCCACCACATAGCTTGGTTCCGGCAGCCCTTGGCCCTCGATCCTCCACAACAGGGCATTCGCCGGACCCTGGCACCAGCCCGGCAACGGCAGCAGGAGGAAAGCAAGCGTGAAGGTGCGCACCGCACGAAGGTAGCTACAGGAGCGGGCCGCCCACCGATCACCAAGGCTTGTAGGCCAACATCAGCAGGACCACGGCCAGCGCAGCGCTGATGAGGCCACCGAGGAAGATGACCTGGCCCCGGTCGGTGGACCGTTGGCCAGGATGGGGTTGTAACCGCAACATGGGGTTTGGGGGGCTGCTCGATCCTGAAGACGAAGGCCACCACCATGGGTTGCCACAAGGTGGAAAAAATTACGGCCCGTTGCTCCGGTCTCCTTCGCCATCGTTCCACTACTGCGCACTGTTCCCATCCCGTAGGGCTATCGGGTCTTATCCATGCGCTTAGCGGCGCATTCACACACTGACTTGAACCACGCCCCGGTGGATACCGGGGCCACACGCCCCGGTGCCTGCCGGGGGAACACGGATAGGGAAGGTTGTTTTGCTTGGTAGGTGGGTCGATGATCCGTGTGCATCGGTGTCCATCCGTGTCTCAATACTTTTTGGAAGCTGCGCCCGCAGGGCGCGTTAGACCCGATGGCCCTGTCCCATCCTGCCTGCCCCAAAACCCGTTTGGTAACTTCGCGCCTCCTTGGAACAGGGCCTCGTGCCCGACTCCCCGCCCCGCGATGAGCACCCCGCTAAAAGCTGCTTTCCAAACCTTGGGCTGCAAGCTCAACTTCGCCGAGACCAGTACGCTGGCCCGGTCGCTGGAGGATGCCGGTTATGCCCGCGTGCGTGAGGAGGAAAGACCGGACGTGTTCGTGCTCAACACTTGCAGCGTCACCGAAAATGCCGACCGTGAGTGTCGCCGCATCATCCGCCGCTTCCGCAGCATCAACCCGGAGGCGTTCATCGCCGTGGTGGGTTGCTACGCCCAACTGAAACCGGAGGCCATCGCCGCCATTCCCGGCGTGGACCTGGTGCTGGGGGCCAACGAAAAATTCGATCTCGCCGACCACTTGGCGGAGCTCGACGGCAAGCAAAGCCGCGGCCGGGCACTGTATGGCGCCATCAAGGAGGTAAAGCGCTTCGTGCCCTCGTTCAACGCCAACGAACCGGGCATGGCGGCAGGTCCTTCCGGCGGCCGCACCCGCACCTTCCTCAAGGTGCAGGACGGCTGCGATTACTTCTGCTCTTTCTGCACCATTCCGCTGGCGCGGGGCCGCAGCCGCAGCGGCACCATCGCCGAAACCGTGGCCACCGTGCAGGCCATCGCCGCCACGGGCGTGCAGGAAGTGATCCTGACGGGGGTGAACACCGGCGACTTCGGCCGCGGCCACGGCGAAGACTTCCTTGAACTGGCACGGGCATTGGATCGGGTGGAGGGCATCCGGCGTTTCCGCATCAGCAGCATTGAACCCAACCTGTGCAGCGAAGAGGTGATCAACTTTGTAGCAGGGAGCCAGCGCTTCATGCCGCATTTCCACATGCCCCTGCAAAGCGGCAGCGACACCATCCTGGAGCGCATGCGGCGGCGCTATGGAACGGCCCTTTATGCCGAACGCGTGGAGCGCATAAGGCAACTGATGCCGCACGCCTGCATCGGTGCGGACGTCATCACGGGCACACCGGGGGAAACGGACGGGGAGTTCCTGAAAACACACGCCTTCCTGCGGAGCATTGAGGTGGATTACCTGCACGTGTTCACGTACAGCGAGCGCGCCAACACCACTGCCGTGCGCATGGACGACACCGTGCCCATGGACGTGCGCCGCGACCGCACCCGCCAGCTGCGCAGCCTCGGGGCCAAGCTGCACCGGGCTTTCCAGGAGCGCCACCTCGGCACCGTGCGCCCCGTATTGTTCGAGTACGGCAGTGAAGACGGCGATGGCAGCCCGGAAGACATGGCCGGCTACACCGACAACTACCTGCGCGTAGCCATGCCGTACGATGCGGCATGGGCCAACACCGTGCGCACCGTTCGGCTCGGCGCCGTGGACGGGGACGGCCATGTGCGGTGCCAACCCTTTGCGAAGGCCATGGCGCATTGATCAACAGCCGGGGTAGCATCCGCAACAGGCGCGTAGAGCCGTATGAAGCGCTCCACGAAGCCCCGGCCACCCTTGGACCGGCAGATTCGTTACATTTACCGCCGGAGGTTTCCAACATGCCCTTGTTCGCATCTTGCTTCGAGCGCACAACACCTGCCTGGTGCGCAACCGCCCAATGCGAGTGAAGAAGTGGACCATGCCGACCATGGGCATCACGGCGAATCTCGAAAACCTGAACCCCTTAACCCAACCAACATGACCGCATCCGTACGAACAATTCAGTTGGCCCGCGAGCAATCGTGGGGCCTTCGGCTCCTCATCTCCCTACTGATGTTAGCCGGTGCCTTTGCCACCGGGCTATACGCACAGGTGGGAAACGTCTGCGGCACACCGATCGTGGTGACTGCCCTGCCCTATGATGATGCCGGAAACACCTCCACCTATGGCAACGACTATGGCCAAGCGGATGTCCCTCCGGTGGCTACTGACGCCGTCACCAACGGAACCGGCAGCAATTATTACCTGACGGGTTTCGACGTGGTGTACGCCTACACGCCTTCAGGCAACCAGGAGATCACCATCTCCACCACCAATGACGACGATTGGATCGGCCTGTGGGCTTTTACCGGGTGCCCGTTCAGCAGCACGGTGGGCTACCACACGGCGATCAGCGGAGCCACCCGTTCCATACCCAACCTGCCCGTGCTGGGGGGCACCACCTACTACTTCGTCATCTCCACTTGGGATGCGCCCCCAACCACCAATTACACCATCCACATCGAGCTGAACTGGGCGGCGGAACCCTGCGTGGGCACGCCCGCCCCAGGCGCCACCACGGGGCCTTCGGGCGCTTGCTTGGGAGTACCCTTCACACTGGGTGTGGAGAACCCGTCGACGAACAGTGGCATCACCTACCAGTGGGAAACTTCCACGGACGGCACTACTTGGGCCAATGCACCAGGCACCAGCACGGCAAGCACCTATGCCACCACCCAGTCCGAAGACACTTGGTACCGGGTACAAGTCACCTGCGATGAGCATAGCACGGCGATCAGCACCCCGCTCTTGGTGGCCATGAACGCGCCCAACGAGTGTTACTGCATCCCCACCGGCGCGGCCAACAACGCGGATGAGATCATCAACTTCACCTTGGCCGACCTGAGCAACACCTCCGCCCCTTCGGAGGGTATTGACGGTTATTCCGATTATACGGGTACCGTTCCGGCCGCCCAACTGCTCGCGGGATCCACCTATGCGGCATCCATTACCGGCGGAACCGGCAGCGGCAACCACGGTGCGGCCATTTGGATCGACTACAACGACAACGGATTGTTCGAGGCCGCCGAACGGGTAACCTTCCTCGGCAACAACATCCCCGCATCCACAGCAACGAGTTTCCCGCCGTTCATGGTGAGCGCAGCCCCGGGTGTGCACCGCCTGCGCGTGCAGTACACCTATTTCCAGGATGGCGGCTCATTGGATCCCTGCGTGATCTCCACCACGTTTGCAGAGACCGAGGATTATCTGGTGGAGATCACCGTTCCCGATTGTGTACCTCCGGAAGGCGTTAACTTGAGCAACCTGACCGACACCAGCGTGGACATCACTTGGACGGACAACGCCTCCCTGAGCTACAACTACGAGGTGCGCACCTCCGGGGAACCGGGCAGTGGTCCCACTGGCCTGGAGCTCAGCGGCAACGTGGCCTCGGGCACCCCGGCGATCACCTTGGGGCCCTTGACCAACGGCACGGCCTACATGGTTTACGTGCAGGGCGTGTGCGATGGCAGCGAAAGTGCTTGGACCATGGGCCTGGGCTTCACGCCCGGCTTGGTGCAGATCGGTGGCGGTGCCGGTACCAACGGCTATTTCCCCATCTACACCTGCTATGGGTACAACTATTCGCAGCAGATCTACTTAGCCAGCGAATACCTGGGGCAGCCCTACATCACCAAGATCGCGTTCAAATACACCGGCGGCAGCACCACTGTTGCCAACTGGAACAACTGGACCGTGTACATGGGCAACACCACGCAAGCCAGCTTCAGCAGCACCACCGATTGGATACCTCTTTCTGCGATGGAACTGGTTTACTCCGGTCCGGTAAACCCGGTGGAGGGCGAGTGGATGGAGATCAACCTGAACCCCGGATTCTTGTGGGACGGCACCAGCAACATGGTGGTAGCAGTGGATGAAAACGTAGGCGGTTATAACTGCACGGCCAATTGGGCGTCGTTCGGTGCGGGCAGTAACCGCGGGCTGCTCTATTACAGCGACGGCACCAACCCCGACCCGTCCTCGCCACCGGAAGCCAACTACGGCCCGCAGAGTTCCATTGCGCAGATCCAGTTCAGCACCGGCACCATTCCCACCTGCCTGCCGCCCACCGGCCTTGGGCTCAGCAATTTGAGCGCCTCCGGCGTGGACTTCACCTGGAACCCCAGCAGCAGCGATCCGGCAGGTGGTTACTCCTGGGAACTGCACGATGCCAATGACCAGATCGTGGACAACGGCACCACCAACGACACCAACGTCACCATTTCCGGCCTGGAGCCCAACACCACGTACAGCCTGTATGTAGGCAGCGATTGCGGAGCAGGCGATCTGAGCAGCACGGTGGGAACAGGCAGCTTCACCACCCCCTGCGTAGCGGCCGACGCACCCTTCACCGAAGGGTTCGAAAGCGGCTATGCCGATCAAACGGGTGTGGGCGGCTGCTGGTCCCAGCTGAGCACCGGCGGCGGCAATGCCTGGACCGCGAACAGCAGCATGACCACCTACAACCGGCAAGCCCGTACGGGGGCCTTCAACGCCTATCTGCAATATGGCAACACCGATTGGCTGTTCCACCCCATCAACCTCAATGCCGGCACCGTCTACCGGTTCACAGCCTATGCACGCCAAGATGGTGCCACGGCCGCCAACGCAAGCCTCACCTTGGCTTATGGCAACGACCCCACCGAGGCGGGCATGGTAAACACCGTGGTGAACGCGCAAGGGCTGGTCAACGGTGACTACCAAGTGGTGGAGGGTGATTTCTCCCCGGCCACCACCGGCATGTATTACATCGGCATCAAGGGCATGATCACCAGTGCGCCCTGGTACATTTCCTTGGATGACATTTCCGTGGTGTCCGTGGAGGTCTGCTCAGGCACGCCTGACCCCGGTGCCACCACGGGCCCCGCCAGCGTATGCCCCGGAGTGGCTTTCATGCTGGGCATTGAAGACCAATCCACCTATGCGGGCATCAGCTACCAGTGGGAAGTATCCTCCAATGGGACCATCTGGGCCGATGCCCCGGGCAACAGCACCGCAGCCACGTACAGCACCTCCCAAACCGCGACGACCTGGTACCGTTTGGAAATGACCTGCGACGGCGGAGGCACCGCGTACAGCACCCCGCTGCAGGTAACCCTCAAAGGCCCTACGGAGTGCTACTGCACCACGAGCTTCAGCACGGTGGAGCCGATCTGCAACGTCACGTTCTCGGACATCAACCACGATTCCGATCCCGCGATCAACGGATCTCCCGGCTTGGAGGACTTCTCTTCCGTGGTGGCGCATGTGCAAACGGGCAGTTCCTACGTCATCTCGGTCACGGGCAACACCAATGGCAACAACTCCAACCGGATCGTGGTGCACTTCGACTGGAACGGCGACGGCGTGTTTGATGCATACAGCTCCTTGGGCGAATTGACCAACGACCTGTGCACCAACGTTCGCTCAGCCACCATCCAAGTGCCCACCAATGCCGTGCTCGGCACCTCGTACATGCGGATCATCAAGAACCGCACCACCGCCCCCACCGACCCCTGCGCCACTTACACCTACGGGCAGGCTGAGGACTACTCCTTGGTGGTGTCCGGCCCCAGTGTGGTGGATTGCGAAGGCGTGGTGGACGGGCCGGCTATGCCGGGCACACCCTGCATCGCCACCAGCGGCTTCGGCGGAACGTGGAGCAACACGTGCGTGTGCGAAGAGAACGTGGGCATTACCGAGGAAGCTGCCGTGCAAGGCGTGGCCATCCACCCCAACCCGGCCACCACGGAGTTGTTCATCACCACCCCGGGCCAAGCCCCTGTGCATGTGAAGGTGTTCGACATGCTGGGCAAATTGACCATGGAGCAGGACGGGACAACCCGTTTGGACATTTCGGATCTTGCACCCGGCAGTTACAACCTGCTGATCACCGACCGCCAAGGAGCGATCCAAGCACGCGCGCGATTTGTGAAGCGGTAACCAAAGTATTACCAGGCCATGAAGGGGCTGTCCGAAAGGGCGGCCCCTTCGTTTTTATCCCCCCTACCGCACGCAAGCCGGGCGAAATCCGCTGACTTCCCCTCCCCGGCTCGGGTCTTGCCCGCTGTGCTTTCTCCACATGCCGATATCTTCGCCACCGTAAAACCGACGCCGCCGGGGTTCCGCATTCGTGGAGAGCAGGGCTCCTTCTGACCGGCAAACAGACTGCCCGCCATACCATGTACCCCACCCTCTACCATGCCCTCCTGGACCTCACCGGGCTGGACTGGCCCGTGCTGAAGTTCCTCAACAGTTTTGGGTTCTTCGTGGCAATTGCCTTCATGGCGGCGTATTGGACCTTGGTGCTGGAATTGCGGCGCAAGGAGGGAGCGGGCCTGTTACAAGCTACGCAGCGCACCGTGACCGTGGGGGCTGGTGCGCAGCCGGGTGAATTAGCCATGCAAGGCCTGGTGGGATTCATCCTGGGCTGGAAGGGCCTCTACATCCTGCTGTACTCCGCCGAGGTTACCGCCAATCCGCCAGGCTTCCTGCTCAGCGGCAAAGGCAGTTTCGCAGGCGGCATTGCCGTGGCAGCCTTGCTGGTGTGGCTGCTGTGGCGCGAAAAGCAAAAGCAGCGCTTGCCGCAACCCAAGCAGGAAACCCTTACCGTGCACCCATGGCAACAAGCGGGCAACATCACACTTACCGCCGCACTGTGGGGTTTTGTCGGTGCCAAGGTCTTCCACTGGTTGGAGAGCCCCCGCGATTTCCTGGACCTGGTGGCCACGGGCAATGTGCAAGACCTGGTCTCGGGACTCACCATGTATGGCGGCCTCATCGTGGCGGGCGCCATGGTGGTGCGCTACTTCAAAAAGCACGGCATGGCCATCCTTCCCAGCATGGACGCTGCCGCTCCTGGTTTGATGCTGGCCTATGGCATCGGGCGCTTGGGCTGCCAGGTGAGCGGCGACGGCGACTGGGGCATTGCCAACACCGCCGCCAAGCCGGGGTGGATCCCCCAGTGGTTGTGGAGCTACGACTACCCCAACAACGTAAACGCCGTGCTGGGCCCGCACCGCGGCGGGTACAGCGGTGTTCCCATCACGGACGGCACCTGCTTCGAGGGTTACTGCACCCACCTGGTGCCGGGCGTCTTCCCCACCCCGCTTTATGAAACCATCATGTGCCTGCTGCTTTTCGGCGCGTTGTGGTGGCTGCGCAAGCGCATTGGGCTGCCGGGAGCGCTTTTTGCGGTTTACTTGATCATGAACGGCGTGGAACGCTTCCTGATCGAAAAGATCCGAGTCAACGAACTCTTCCTCGGTACGTGGACCCAGGCCGAAGTGATCAGCCTCGGGCTGGTGCTCCTGGGCGCTGGTAGCCTGATCGCCCTGAAAAGACATCATTCCCATGGACCTGAAAAAGCTCACTGAACAAGTAGCCCTGCTGAGCAGGGACGTGGCGGCGTTCATCCGCGTGGAAAGCCAACGCTTCACCGATGACCGGGTGGAGAACAAGAGCCTCAACAACTTAGTGAGCTACGTGGACAAGGAGGCTGAGCAGCGGTTCGTGGAAGGACTGCGTGAATTGCTCCCGGAAGCCGGCTTCATCGCCGAGGAGGGCACGGGCGAACCCTCCCAGGGCCTGAATTGGGTGATCGACCCCTTGGACGGCACCACCAATTTCGTGCACGGCGTGCCCAGCTATTGCACCAGTGTGGCCTTGGTGCAAAAGGAGGAAATTCTGCTGGGCGTAGTGCTGGAGGTGACGCGCGACGAATGCTTTGCGGCTTGGCGGGGCGGTGGCGCCACCCTCAATGGCAACCCCATCAGCGTATCCACCAGGGACCAATTGCAGGACAGCCTCCTGGCCACCGGCTTTCCATACGACGACTTTGGCTTTGAGAGCGAATACATGGACCTGCTGCGCGAGCTGATGCACCGCACCCGGGGCATCCGCCGCTTGGGCAGTGCCGCCGCCGACCTGGCCTACGTGGCCTGCGGACGCTTCGAAGCCTTTTACGAATACGGGCTCAACAGCTGGGACGTGGCCGCTGGCGTCATCCTGGTCCGCGAGGCCGGCGGACGTGTCAGTGGCTTCCACCCTGCCAAGGATCCAGTGTTCGACGAAGAGATCGTGGCCAGCAACAACGCGATCCACGAGGAATTGCTGGAAGTGATCGAGCGCAATTGGCAGCGCCAGGACGCTTAATACCAATTAAACATTCAATTCCGGCCAAAGATGCGCAGCTAATTTTTCGCAGGGCGATCCGTAACGGGCGTTGCGTAGCGGTGCCTACGGAACGCATGGCACGGAGAAGCCATGTGGAAAAAGAGCAAGCAGATCGGCTGATATTGAATCATTGGTGTCCGGGATAAGCAACGGCATAGGTCGGGGCGCCCTGCCCTGTATGGAAATGGATGGGGCGTGCAACGAAGCTCCCCGTGTCAGG
>ENA-UOUJ01000447-UOUJ01000447.1-activated-sludge-metagenome-genome-assembly--contig:-NODE-447-length-29002-cov-4.886379_pt1 | contig 29002 bp, 23 predicted proteins | sample MGYA00249839_ERZ747224 | MGnify/ENA primary metagenome ERZ747224 (study PRJEB28782, sample SAMN03220277) | activated sludge metagenome | biome: wastewater; feature: sewage sludge; material... | reverse complement strand
TTCGATTTTTTTTCGGTCGTTAAATACGGCATTTCTTTGTTTTTAAAACTTTTTTGTTTTCTGCTTTTTATTATAATCGGGTGCAAAGTTAGGTTATAATAAGAAAAAACACAAAAGTATTATTACTATTAAGGTCATTCCACCTTAAAAGCCCATCCATCTTTTTCATCTCCAAATCGGGTTTGTAACCGGTACATACCTGCGGGCAACGAATTGGATGACGGGATCGTAGCGTATGCTGAAGGAGAACGAGACCATATTTTACCGGATGTAATCACATCGCCTTTTTCATTGAGCAAGTAATATTGCACCTCTCCTACTACCAGTATATTGATTCTCAAACTATTACCAACAACCAGGCGATCTACAGGCTTGGTAATGGCACCGGTGGTTGGCCAAATCTCTTGTTGAGATGGAGGCGTTTTAACCGGTTCGGGCTGTTCGGGTGCCTTCACGGGCGTGACCGGTTGGGGTTCTTCCTGCTTTTCCGGAGCTTTTGGAGTTTCTGCTTTTGCGATTGGTTCAGGCTCTTTGCGAACAGGTGGAATAGTCGGTGGTGGCTGACTTTTCACTACCGGTGCCGGGTGAAAAGCTAAAGATTCGCTGTAGGCAATGGCATCGGTACCTTCGCGGCGCACACGAAACCAGGTTGTGGCAGAAACAGTATCTAATTGTGGTAATTGAACCGGTGATACCTGGCCCAAATCAAGAAAAGCCCGGAACTGTTCATTATTCTCTGAGCGCTCCAATACATAGCGTGTAGCATTGAGCGGCTTGGAATCCGTCCACCGCAGGGCTGCACTTCCTTTTTCATTTTTATATAACCTGATTTGTACCACCGGTAGATCTTTTCTGGCTGTAGAAGCCATATTAGACGGAGTACTTTCATTGTGTAACCGATCGAGCGCCGTTACGGTGTAGTAATACACGGAATCAAATACGCGCACTGAGGAATCGTAAAAAGTTTGCCATGCAGGAATCACCCTCAGTAAATGCTGAGGCTGTATGGTTACAGGATACGAACTTGAGCGGTAGATGGCATAGTTGTGTACATCATTTGCTGGATATCCGGGCGCCGCAGGAGGTGCCCAGGATAAGCGTATGGTTTGACCACTTGGAACAGCTTGTAAATGCCCCGGTGGTGGGGGAGCAACTGAATCACGCCAGGGCATCAGGGGTTGTAAAGCCGGTTGTTTGAACATATGGGCAATGGAATCCCGGAAGCCCAGTTTATTCTCCAGCAGGCTGGAAGTATTATACACGGAGATACCTTGAATATGCTTAAAACCACTGCGCAGTGACAAACGAAGCTGATTCGGAATTTCTGAAGATGAATTCCAGCCAGGCCACACTCCTACCTTATATCCGCCAATTCCGATATAAATCAATCGGTTGCCAGCTTGTTGATCCCACCAGGGAGTAACCACTTTAAAGGGAGAACCCGCTTGTTGATAATGCCAGTATACCTGAGGGGCGATATAATCCACCCAACCTTCGTTTAACCATTTCCGTGAGTCGCAGTACAATTCTGAAAAATGCTGTAATCCGGTTGTGGGTGTACCCAGTTCCGGTTTGGAACTGTTCATGTAAATACCGGTAGGTGAAACCCCAAACTTCACCCAGGGTTTGGTTCGGTTGATGAGATTTGATACATCCCTGATTAGTATGTTTACGTTATCTCTTCGCCAATCTGCCTTATTCGTAAATCCGCGGCTGTTGGCTCTAAAATCTGCTTCATCGTTCAGCGGACCTTCCGGATAAAAGTAATCATCAAAATGAATTCCATCCACGTCATAACGGTTAAGTATATCCGAAATCACTTTTTTTATATGTTCACGCACTTCCTGTCGGGCCGGATTCAAGACGCGCAGTGTGCCATTTCCCAACAACCAGGAGGGATGTTTACGGGCGATATGTTCTGTAGAGAAATAAGGCAATGCCCCGGTATTCGTTACAGCCCGGTAAGGGTTTATCCATGCGTGCAGTTCAAGAGATCTTTTTCTGCATTCTTCAATGGCAAACTGCAGGGGATCCCATAAAGGTTCAGGAGCTTTTCCCTGCGTGCCGGTGAGGTCGGCCGTCCAGGGTTCAATGGTACTGGGATACAATGCATCGCACTGGCTTCGTACCTGAAGATACACGGTGTTCAATCCGACAGATTGATACATATTCAACAGGCGGATGAGGGCCTGCTGTTGTTGTTCGGGGCTTTGGTTGCGCTGTGGCCAGTCGATATTTGAAAAAGTAGTTAACCACACCCCGCGCATTTCTCTTTTTTGTGCGTGTGTTGTTAATGTAACTCCTATAAATACAATTACAATCAGTAAAAAATGCTTCAACATGTTAAACCGGTTAGCCTGTACAAAAAAAAAGCGGCCGAAGCCGGCCGCTTTCAGTATGCAAGATAATTACTTTTTATTACCGTCGGCATCCAGTTCCACAATCTCGTAGCCAAGTTTTTCGAGACCAGGACGAATTACGGCTGCATCACCCACCAAAACAATATTCATACGGTTTACATCCAGGTATTTGGAAGCAATGGCATCAATTTCAGGCTTTTGAATTTCGTTCAGGATTTTAATCTGATCTTTTACGAATGTGCCGGGCAAATTGTATTGGATCATCCTACCCAGGAAAGATGCCTTTTGTCCACTGGTTTCGTAATTACGAGCATCGCTCTGACCGATAGATTGTTGCATGAAACGAATCTCATCCTCTGTAATTCCTTTTTCCGCAAAGTTTTTAATTTCACGTATTACTTCACTCAATGCACTATCGGTTGCATTGGCTTTAATACCACTGCTGAAGGTGAAGCTTCCCGAATACTTATCTCCGCTGAAACCACTGCGCGCTCCGTATGTCCAGCCTTTATCTTCTCTTAAATTGATATTAAGACGAGAATTGAAAGACGCACCCAAATTGAAGTTGGTCAGGTAAGCACGGTAGTACTCACCCGTGGCATCATATTTCAAATCGGTAGGCATTCCTACACGGAATTCAGTTTGAGCCGCTTTAGGAATATCAACCAGATAAATTTTAGTTTTGGTTACCGGTGTGTACGCGGGAACAGCGGGCAAACTAAACGAATTCTTAGGGAGTTTTTGAAGGAAACCGAGCTTTGGAAGAATTTCCTTTTCTTTTACATCGCCTACAATAACAATACGTCCTTCGTCTGAAGTTATGTAGTTGTTATAATACTCCTGAATATCTTCCAATGTTACCTTTTCAATAGTTTCAAGCGTGCCTATTTCAGGAACACCTAAAATACTTTGAGGACCGTAATTTACCAACCTGTACACATTGCTGGCAACAGATGCTGCTGATGTTTTGCTGTTGCGGATGCGTTCTGCTGTTTCCTTCTTAATCCTCAGAAAATCTTCTTCGTTGAAGTTGGGTCTTAGAATGCGTTCTTCGAACAAGGCAATGGTTTTATCCAGATTAGATTTAAGTGTTTGCATGGTAAACACCATAGCATCGTCGGAATTGCCCACACTAATTCTGCTTCCCAGTTTATCCAGTTCCAGCGCATATTGTTCAGAGGTATAATTTTTAGTATCCTCATTGAGCATTCGGGCTACCAGGCTGGTATATCCGGCTTTAGAAAGATCATTTGCTTCCAGCATACGACCACCTTTAAGAACCACCGTTATATAAACGGTAGGAATTTCAGTATTCTCCGTTCCCATAACGGCCATACCATTCGGCAATTTGGCTTTGTAGAAAGGTGGCACATCCACAATTGGATTAGAGCCACTGGGCGGCATTTTACTTCTATCAAATGCATCATTCGCCTTTACATATTTCAGTCCGGTGTAACCGTAATCCGGCGCTTTATATCCTGATTCATTTACCGTATAATTATCTTCGGCCACTTTCATATCTTCTTTACCTTTGGTAACAGTACTTACTACCAATCGGTTTTGATTTTTGATGTATTGATTGTACACTCTTAATACATCTGCTTTTGTGATGGCCTGATATGCTTTAATTTCCTGACTGAATTTACCGGGATTGTTGGTGAACGTTTCGTAATAAGCCAACTGACTTACTTTTCCTGATACACTTCCCATACGATTGATTATACCGCTGAGGTACGATGCTTTGAATTTTGCTACATCATCATCGGTTACACCACGCTTTTCAAAATCAGCGATTGCCTGATCAACCAATTCCATCATCTCTCCCAAATTTTTACCCGGGAAAGGCATTACGGAGATAGAAAACTCGCCGGCCAGTTCACTGGTTGAATTAAATGCAGAAGCATTCAGTGCTTTTTGCGTTTTCACCATCGACTGATAGAACAGGGATGTTTTGCCCTGGCCAAGAATTTCAGCCAGGCAATCCAGTGCGGGCTCATCCGCATGGAAAGACGGTACTGTAGGATACACGATTGACAGACTCGGCGTTCTGGCATAGTTATCTACATGACTTACAAACCTGTTTTTTTCGAGTTTAGGCAGCGGATATTTAGCTGGCAATACTTCCGGACCACGTGGAATTCCACCGAAATATTTCTCAACCCATGCAAGGGTTTGTTTAACGTCAATATCTCCCCCAATAGTTAACACTGCATTATTCGGGCCATACCAGCGCAGAAAGAAATTTTTAAGATCATCTACCGTGCTGCGGTTCAAATCTTCAATATAGCCGATGGTTAACCACGAGTACGGGTGACCGTAAGGATATAAATTTTTGGCAGACACTTCGCGTACCAATCCATACGGACGGTTATCGTAATTCTGGCCACGCTCATTCTTAACGGTAGAGCGTTGAATCTCGAATTTTTGAGTCGTTACCGCATCGAGCAGGAAACCCATTCGATCCGCTTCCAGCCACAGCATTTTCTCCAATTGGTTATTGGGCACAGTCTGGAAGTAATTGGTTCTGTCGCGGTTGGTGGTTCCGTTCAAGGTACCTCCGGATTCAGAAACGATTTTAAAATGTTGTTCATCCCCTACGTTATCTGAACCCTGAAACATCATATGTTCAAAAAAGTGGGCGAATCCGCTCTTACCGATTTCTTCTCTTGCCGAACCCACATGGTACGTAACATCAACATGTACAATTGGGTCGGATTTGTCTTCATGCAACACAACGGTAAGTCCGTTTGGTAACACATACTTCTCATACGGGATAACAATCTCGTTTCCCTTCTTTGTTACCTTTTCAATTAACCGCGGCTGAGCTATTGCTGAAACAGAGGGCAATGCTACTGCAGCGATGCACACAGGTAATAACCTTTTTATCATAATACACATTTTAATGAATGATTGAACATCAAATATAATGCAAAATGAATTTAAGCAATTGGGCTACCCTGTTAAAGGAGTACTTAATGGATGAGTGGTAAAAACAGATTAAAAACTTTATAACTTGTTATCCTTCAGATAATACTGTTAATTTGTGCAAAAACATTGTCCCGGCTGTATTTTACCGTTACCAACGACCTGACCTTCGATCAGCGAATGAACCGGATCTGCACTTCTCTGGCAGAAGCGGGTCACCGGGTAACATTGGTAGGCCGGCAACGTAAAAGTTCCCAGCCCCTTCTTCCTAAACCCTACCGGCAGGTTCGATTAAAATGTGTATTCGAAAAGGGTTTTCTTTTTTATGCCGAGTACAATATGCGCTTATTTTTTTATTTGATGACCCGAACATTAGATGCCGTATGCGCCATTGACCTCGACACCATTCTCCCCTGTTATTTAACCAGTGTGTTGCGTAAGAAAAAAAGGATATACGATGCGCATGAACTGTTTTGTGAAATGAAGGAAATCAGTTCCAGGCCATTCATATACAACGTTTGGAAAATGGTTGAAAAATGGACTGTCCCGCATTTTAAATTGGGTTATTGTGTAAATCACTACATCGCCGGACGGTTTAGGGAGATGTACCATGTGGAATATATTGTCATTCGGAACATGCCGTTATTGAAAACCCATTCAAAAGAGTCTAGTGAGAATTTTATTTTATATCAGGGGGCAGTGAATGAAGGACGTTGTTTTGAAACCCTGATACCTGCCATGCAATGGATTGACACCCCCTTATGGATTGTGGGCGATGGAAATTTTATGGAGCAGGTGAAAACGTTGGTATCAACCTATGGCGTAGCGCATAAGGTTCATTTTAAAGGAATGATACCTCCTGCCGAGCTCCGCCAACTCACCCCCAAGGCAAAAGTTGGATTTACATTGTTTGAACCGGATGCAGAGAGCAATTATTATTCCCTCGCCAACCGGTTTTTCGATTACATACACGCAGGAGTGCCTCAGGTTTGTGTAGATTACCCGGCCTATCGTGAAATCTACAATCAATTTAATATTGGAGTGCTGATTGAGGATGTGTCACCCAAACGCATAGCCGCAGCAGTGAACCAGATACTCGATCATCCTTCGGCTGCAGCCCGGATGAGGGAAGCCTGTATAAAAGCGGCCGCTGTATATAATTGGCAGACAGAATCGCAGACTTTAATAAATTATTATCAAGAGCACATTGGATAGGTATGTACATATAGTTTGCCACGATATTCCATGGCCGGTAACCCATGGTGGCTATTTCGATTTGTTTCACACCCTCCGTATGCTACATCAGGAAGATATAAAAATCATCCTACACTGTTTTCACACTACCAGGAAGCCGGTACCAATACTTGAAACACTTTGCGAAGAAGTTCATTACTATCCCAGAAAATTTCACTTACCATTACGCATACCCTATATTGTAGGTTCGCGCAACAACAATAGATTATGGGAGAGATTGCAACAAGACGATCATCCAATATTGCTGGAAGGTATGCATTGTACTTACGGAGTATATAAAAACTTAATCCCGAGAACGAGAACATTCATTCGGTTACATAATACAGAGCACATTTACTATACTCACCTTGCACAATACGAAAACCACCCTTTAAAGAAATTATATTTTTCAAGAGAGGCGTCGTTATTAAACACATACGAAACTTCCATTGCAAACAGGGCAACCCTTCTGGCGGTTAGCGAAAAAGACCGAATCTATTTCAGTGAAATAATGGGTGCAGATGATGTGCGGTTTCTTCCGGTAATTGTACCCTTTGAAGAGGTACAGAGCAAAGCCGGCTCCGGTGAATATTGTTTGTATCATGGTAATTTATCCGTGAACGAAAATGACCGTGCCGTGAGGATGCTTGTAGCACATTGTTTTGGAAAGCGAAACATTCCTTTGGTAGTTGCCGGGCATGCCCCTAATAAAAAACTGGCAGCCTTTCTTTCGCAATATTCAAATGTGCAGTTAATCAGTAATCCGTCAGAATCGGAGATGAACGAATTGATTCTGGATGCACATATTCAACTCGTTCCTTCACTGAATGCCACAGGAGTAAAACTCAAACTGATTCATGCCTTGTTTATGGGGAGGCACTGTATTACCAACAGCATGGCAACAGAAGGTATGCGTGAAGCCGGATTGTGTAATGTGTTTACAGACTGGGATGCGTTGGGGGCATTGGTTGATCAGCTGATCAACACACCTTTTACAGATGCGCATATACATGCCCGAAAGAAATTGTTGCCTGAAATATACGATGCCGGGAAAAATATCCGCCAGTTGATTACATGGCTATTCCCGCATTATCCCAAACCTTACCCGCCTCTGTTTTAATGGTACGGGCCGGGAATTTTTTAATCACGAGATAATCATGTGTGGCCATCAGGATGGTTGTATTATAATCTCTGGAGATATGGAATAGCAGCTGCATGATTTCATCGCTGGTTTCCGGATCCAGGTTACCGGTAGGCTCATCGGCCAGAATCAATTTAGGTGAATTCAATAATGCACGTGCTATATCAACCCTTTGCTGTTCTCCACCACTCAATTCAAAAGGCATTTTAAATCCTTTGGTTTTCAGGTTTACTTTTTCAAGCACATCCGCAATTTTTTCGTCCATCAGCTTTTCATCTTTCCAACCGGTGGCTTTTAGTACAAACTTGAGGTTTTCGTTTACGTTTCTATCAGTCAGTAATTGAAAATCCTGAAACACTACCCCGAGGTTCCGCCTGAGAAACGGAACGGTTTTCCATGTAAGTTGACGCAAATCATGCCCCACCACCCAACCTTCACCTTCCCTCAATTCCAAATCACCATACAGTGTTTTAAGGAGACTGCTCTTTCCTGTTCCGGTTTTGCCCACGAGGTACACAAATTCACCTTTATCAAGAGAAATATTTACGTTCCCCAGCACCATACTTTTTCCCTGATAAATATTTACGTTTCTTAATTCTATAATTGACTGAGACATATTACTAATGATTTTGCCGAAGCTACAACATTTTGTTTTTCTGTGTTTGGAATTAACGAATCTTAGTACACAATTTCAACATCTCCCTGTTGAATGAACAATTTTTGTTCACCGGCCTCTACCCTGCCAATGATTCGGGCGGCAATACCGAGCTTATCTGCTTCTTCGATAAACACCGGTGCTTTTTCTTTGCTACAGTAAATTTCCATGCGTGTGCCCATGTTAAACACTTCGTACATTTCACGGTGGTTGCTTCCACTGCTTTGCTGAATCAATTTGAATACGGCTGGTGGTTCAAAGAGATTATCCTTAATGATGGTAAACGGAGCCGGTAAATATTTCATACATTTTGTTTGTCCGCCTCCGCTACAATGCACCAAGCCATGAATATCCTCAAAGTGATTGCTCAACAATACTTTCATCAGTGGAGCGAAAGTACGGGTTGGACTTAACAGGAGTTTACCAACAACCTGTTGAGAGCCATCTTCCACTGTGATGGTATCGGTGAGCCTGGCTTTCCCAATATAGGCCACTGTTTCATCCAACACCGGATTATACGATTCCGGATATGCCTTACCGTAATAATTGCTGAGCACATCATGTCGTGCACTCGTTAATCCGTTGCTTCCAATGCCACTATTGTATTCGGTTTCATAATTCGTTTTCCCAAATCCGGCCAGTCCTACTATCACATCACCTGCCTGAATACGTTCATTGGTTATAAGTTTTTTAACCGGCCAGCGGGATGCCATTGTTCCGTTTACGGCAATGGTACGTACCACATCGCCTACATCTGCTGTTTCGCCTCCGAGATAGTGTATATGAATACCAAAAGTGGCCAGGGTGTTAAAGACATCCTGTGTTCCATTGATGATGGCTTCCAACACCTCTCCGGGTATCAGGTGTTTATTGCGGTCGATGGTAGAATTGAATAAAATATTATCATAAATTCCCACACAGAGTAAATCATCGAGGTTCATCACAACAGCATCTTGGGCGATTCCTTTCCAAACGGACAAGTCACCGGTTTCTTTCCAGTACAGATAGGCCAGGACGCTTTTAGTGCCGGCACCGTCGGCATGCATTACATTGACGAAATTTTCATCTTTACCCTGAAAATCGGGATAGATTTTGCAGAATGCTTTTGGAAAAAGGCCCTGATGCAGACGGGCCACTGCCTGGTGTACTTCTTCTTTTTGAGCTGAAACACCTCTTTTATTGTACAAACTCATTGTGCAAAACTAACTGGCAAAGCCGAATAAACCATTTTCAATTTACATTTGCATCACTTTCATGCAAATACACAGAAACATAGAGGCACTTCCGCAATTATCGAGAGCCGTTCTAACCATTGGAACCTTCGATGGTGTACACCTCGGCCATGCGCATATCCTGCAACAACTGATACAAACGGCCGCTGACATTCGGGGCACAACGGTTGTTATTACCTTCTATCCACACCCCAGGCATGTGATTGAGGGCGAAGCCCCGATAGGATTATTAACCACGCAGGAAGAGAAATACACGATGTTAGAGCGTGTGGGCATTGATCATTTAGTGGAAATTCCATTCAACAAAACATTTGCCGAACAATCTGCCGAGGACTATATTGAACATTTTCTGGTACGATATTTTAACCCACACACCATCATCACCGGGTATGACCATAAATTTGGTAAGGGGCGTAAAGGAGATTATACATTGTTAGAAGATTTGGGCAAGAAATTCCAATACCGTGTTAAAGAAATACCGGCAGAAGTGTTGGAACATGTGTCGATCAGCAGTACCAGAATTCGTGCGGCATTACTGCAGGGAGATGTGGAAAAAGCAGCGGAATACCTCGGTTATCCGTACACGTTATCAGGTGAGGTGGTACAAGGAGCACAGAAAGGGCGAACCATTCACTTTCCTACAGCGAATTTAAAAATTACCCATAGTGAAAAGTTAATTCCTGCACATGGAGTGTATGCAGTAAGGGTGCTAGTTGACGGGAAGATGTACAATGGCATGCTCAACATTGGCACCCGTCCAACAGTGAACGGCACACACACCACCATTGAAGTTCACATCCTGGAGTTCAATCGTGACATTTACGGAATGACGATTGAACTGAGTTTGTTACATAAGTTAAGAGACGAACAACGCTTCCCGGATTTGGACGCTTTAAAAAAGCAATTAGAGACCGATCGCAACCGGGTGAATAACTTACTGCAAGGCCTACCCTAAGATTATTTTCGATGCCATCTCTTTCATCAGCGAACCATCGGAAACACCGGGATTGCCAATGCCCACTGCTTTCAGATTGTATTGACTCAACAGTAGAATCACCTTTTCTGTTTCTGCGAAGTTATATTTCGCCATTGCCGTTTTTACATCACCGGCTGTATAGTAATTGCCGAAGGCCGCTTTCAATCCATTTACACTCGTATCGCTTAAATTATGAGCCACATACACTTTGTTGAAAAAGGCATATAAAGTGGGGATGACCAGTTGTATAGGCCCTGCTTTAGGATTAGACTCAAAATAACGGATAATAGATAACGCCTTCGTCAGGTTTCGCGTGGAAATAGCCCCCTGCAACTCAAACACATTGTATTCTTTGCTGATGCCAATGTATTTTTCAATATCTGACTCATCTACCTGTTTCTTATCCCTGATATTCAATGTAAGCTTATCAATTTCGTTACTGATGCGGCTTAAGTCATTCCCAATATGTTCAAATAATAAGGCTACTGCTTTGGGTTTCATATCAAAGCCTTTCCGATGGGCATAATCTTCAATCCAGGCTAAAACTTGTCCATCGTTTTTAATCTTAGCCGTTTCTACCACTTCTGCGGTTTTTACCACCACCTTTGTAAAGGTTTTCCGTTTATCCAGCGACTTCCCTTTATAGGCTACAATCAGGATTGTAGAGTTCAGGGGTTGCTGAAAATAAGGTTCCAGTTTTTCGATATCTTTCATCAACTGGGCCTCTTTCAGAATAATCAACTGACGGGAACCAAACATCGGATGGGAGCGACAGGTATTGATTACGTCATTCCATTCGGCATCTTTACCATACAATATATTCAGGTTAAATGCAGCTTCCTCCTCGGTGAGGATATGATGTTCGGCATATTGAACCAACATGTCAATTTCATAATCTTCTTCTCCCTGAAACCAATACAGAGGTTTAAATGTTTTCTTTTTCCAGGATGTTAATATTTTTTCTGCAGCGCTCATAAATGTGAGGTGCAATGTACTTAAATTGCACCAACCTCCCTCTGTGTAAACCAGTGAAACAAAATGTTAATCCTGTTCCATGTTTAAGTTTGGCACAGTTTTTTGTAAATATAGTTCCGGAAGTGAATTTGAAGCTTCCGGGCCTTGTAGCCACTGACACAAGAAAAATATCATTCATTTAAAAATTTTCCGGAGTCAGGCAAAACGCCACCTCCAACAGAAACAAAAACCACACAGTCGTCTAACAAGACACGTGGAATACTCACCGGAATACTGGTAGCTGCATTACTGGGAACCTGGGGATATATTATCTGGGATAAAAACAACACGCGTGAAACGCTTGCCCAAAAAGAGAATGTAATTATATCTACGACCACACAGCGTGATGAACTGCAGAAAGAGTTAGCCGATGCTACCATGCGGTACGACATGCTCAAAACGTCTAATTCCAAAAAAGACAGCGCCATTACGGCCAAAGACCGCGAGATTGAAGAAAAGCAGTCCCGAATACAGTCTTTGCTCGCAAAATCCAACGCCACACAGAAAGAACTGGCTGAAGCTCGTCAACTGATTGCATCATTGAACCGCGATCTGGAAGGATATCAACAACAGATTGAAATCCTTGAAGGACAAAAAGTTCAGCTGGCACAAGAGAAAATGGTAGTGACCCGTGAGCGCGACCGTGTAATGCGCGATTTTGATTCCGCCAAAGTGGTGATAACAGAAAAGGAGAACATCATTGATGTGGGCTCAACACTGAAAGCCACCAACTTCAACATTGTAGGTATCAATGAAAAAAGTGGCGGAAAAGAGAAAGTAACAGATAAGGCTAAACGTGTGGATAAATTACGTGTATCCTTTGAGCTGGATGAAAACATGATAGCTCCATCGGGTAACAAAGAAATTTATGTGGTGATTACATCCCCCGATGGCAAACCGATTGCTGTAGAAGCACTGGGTTCCGGCATCTTCAACACACGCGAAGGTGAAGAAAAAATCTACACTCAAAAGCTGGATGTTCAGTATGAGCAAAATAAGAAACAAACCGTTAGTTTCGACTGGAAACAGAATACAGATTTCTCTACCGGAAACTATAAAATTGAAGTGTATAACAACGGCTTCAAAGTAGGCGAAGCCAACAGGCCTCTTAAAAAGGGCGGACTTTTTAGCTAATCCAATACTATCCAAGAACCGGCAAACAGTAAATATCCTAATTCAAATACAACGGCACCTACACGGTGCCGTTATCTTTTAAAACAATGCCCGAATCGCCGCACGTCCGGTATGGATTACTTTAGTATCTCCCGGTTTTCTTCCTTCATACTGTAAACTGAGTTCAAGGTTCCCTGCCAGCCTTTTGGTGAGATCAATATTCCATAAAAAATTCTTGCCGGGTAATAATCCATCGAGCATTACAAACCCAACGGTAGAACTTGCCGCTCCGGGATACGCCCTGAAATCAATTTGATTATAAGTAAACTTTGCTGTAATGCTACTATTGGCCAACGCATTATAACGCAGATCAGCGGTTAAGGTGTGGTGTGTAGATTGTTCCAGTGAATCAATGGTATTTTCTTTTTGCGTGTACCCGTAACTCAAGATGGCCCGAAATGCCTGTTTATACAAATACGTGACCGTGGGCTCGGTATGCCACTGGCGTATGCGATAGTTCCGATTGTTAAAGTTTGAACCCGTGGTTGCCAGATCATTTCCCTGCAGCCTCATACTAATTCCGGATTGAAATGATTTGTTCATAGCATAACGGCCTTTTACATTCCATTGACGAATATCACGACTTTCAAAACCATACGCCAATAATGCTTTCGTACCCGACTGACTCTGGGTTACTTCCATGCCCCATTTTGGATTGGCACGATTGAAAAACAGCGTATTCGACATAAACAAATTCAACGCTACCAAATTCGTATCTATCAGTTCCTTGATAAACGGATTAAATAGAAAACCATTGGCTGCTATTTTTTTCTTATTGATTTGCAGGGCTGAGCTCGTAGTCATTTTACTCAACACTTTTTTAAAGCCGGAAGGTGCAGCCCCCATCAAAACGGATGGGTCTAACTGAATGCTGTAGTTAAACTGAAGGTAATTGGCCTTTACATACTGACTACCGGGAGTAAAGACACGGATGTATCGTTTCTGGTCTTGAAACACAGCTACTTCAAACTCATTCAGTTCAGGAATGCCATTTTGATTATAATCGAACCAGGCATATTCGCCCTGTCCTGCCGGCACTTCCAGATAGGTAAATTCACGGCGTTGCTCTTGCCCTGTTCCAATTTCATACAAAAAATTTGCCGTTGCGAACCCTTTCCATTCCGTTGCTGCATATTCCAGTCTGCCCAATACACTTTCCTCCGGTTTCAGAAGTGAAGGCCTTGCTGTGGTAAGCACATTCAAATCGCGGTAGGTTACACTCAGCTTCAGTTGTCGCAGATCGCTTTTCAACCATTCTGATGTTACTGTATAGTTATTACTCAAATCGGTTTTCAGGAGTTTGTTTTGATATGGTAATAAATCTTCGCGGCGGGTATAATGTAATCCCCACTTGTTGCGCAGGGCGGGGTTTGATTTAATGTATGCCTCATATACATGGAACGCAAAACTGGTTGCAGTGAGTGTATCGGTATTTTCAGGACGTATGGTGTTGATTTCACCGGTGTACCTTACTCCCAGTTGCATCTTATTAAAATGATTCAGTGTTTTGCTGATATCTGCAAACGGCCTGATGAAAGACCCGGATTGTTGCGGGCCTTTAAATCCTGTATAATTCATGCGGGTTGTTATGGCCCATCCCTTCAACTGATGTGCCCATTCAGCAATGTGGCGTGTTCCGTTGTAGCTATCGCTTCGGTTGTACACATTTATTTCATAACGTAATTTTTGTACACTGCGTGAAAATTGAATAGATGCGGATGCGATGTGTTCATCTGCAGGCAATTGCTCCAACGGAAGGCTCCAGTCGCGGTAAAATTCAACGTTCCTCAAACGCTCCAGGGGTTTAAATTTTCCGGATACAAATTCATAACTTGTATGAAATGACATTTGCGAAGGTTTACCCAGCAATTGAAGTATACGGTTCGATTGATCATATCGCACCTTGGCGGCAAAGCCGTTGTCGTTTGCTTTATCGTTAGATGAGAACAAATTCACATCGTACTTACTCATTGCCACTTCGCCAGAGAGTTTCCCCTGTTTGTTCAACTGATATATAGCGCCTAGCGACAATACCTGTAATTGCTTAGGAGTAATCAACAAGGTTACCGGTTCCCAATCCCCGAGCTTTTCGTTATTCGGTCCGGGTTGCACCCATTCAAAGGCTTGTCCGTTTACCGCATTCAACAGTTGTTTATAATTGCCTTTGCCGGGGCCGAGGTAAGTGAAAGAAAGATTATACAGTACATCATTGGGGTCGGAAGAAATGACAAAGATGGAATCGCGGATACCACCGTTGTAAATCACTTCAATCTTTTTATAGAGAATTTTTCCCGGTGCGAAAGTGTCTTTCACCGCATTCTGATAGTATGCATTTTGAATGGAATCGCCAATGTTAGACAGGAATTGTTTTTGCTGATTATCCAGTGTTTGATCAATGGTACTATTCCTCGCATCCATATTATTATAAAATGCCACGTTCAACAGGAGTTTATTATTGAAGTTCATTTCGTTGGCAGCATAGATTTGAGAATTCAGGTAGTTTCTGTCGGCATATTCAAATTCAACCTGAATCCTTTTATCTTTTGTAATCATCTGTTTGGGCGTGAACGTAATTTCTGCCGTGTTGTAATTGATGACATAGTCCTGATCTTCTCCTCGTTGCAACATTTCACCATCAATAAAAATGCGTTCAGTTCCGGCAAGGATGATGAAGAACAATTCATTGTTGGCACCGCGTAAACGATATGGCCCCTGATTGCCCTCTATGGGTACCAGGATATGCCGGTTAAATTTTCCTTTGGCAATAGCACCACTGGCAAAGAAAACATTTTGCGTTTTACTGGAAAGTTTATTGCTGATTTGAAAGGATGCGCCCTGAAGTCTTTTATAAAAATTCAGGAAATAGTTCTTGCTTTCCCGAATATCGATATCTCCAAAACTGGTTTGCCAGTTTTTTTTCTTTACTTGTAAGTAAATGCGGTCGAAATCCCGCAGGTCCTGCGTATTTCCTTCCGGTTGAATGGGAAGATTATTATCTGTGATGGCGGCTGTTAATTCCAGGCTGTCGCCAAAATAACCGTTCAATTGCAGGTTCATGGTTGAATTGACCACGGCATCCTGATTGTTTCCAAAAGAGATGGCTCTTCCGAAACTACCGGAAGATTCAATCTTGCCGAAATCAAATAATGGAGGTGGTGTGCTACCCGATGCACGAACCGTTGAAGGTTTACCGGCAATAAAATTAAACCGGATACTATCATAATTAAAACGGCTTTCCGGTGCATTGAGTCTGGAGCGCATGATGCGGTACGTGATTTCCACTTCAGCCTGAGCAGGGAAACGCAGCCAGGTGAGAGTGGCCGTTACGGGATCTACACTGTAATCTGTGGCAGGAATGCCTTCAATTGAAAACGAATTAGGAACAATGGATAATGAGTCTATTTGGAGTGATTGGGTAACGGGGATGATTTTTTTACGCAAGGTGGATGTTTGCGGTTGTGCTGTTGATGCGAGCGAGAACAACAACAGGGTTAGGATCAGGTATGAGTACTTGTGCTTCAATTGGACAGCATGAATTTACTGGAATATCTGCAGAAAGAGATTAAAACACAACCTTCTGCGGGGTAAATCTCATTGTATATTAACGCATATTTTCAGGTGATGGTATATAAAAAAAGGAGGCGTAGCTGTACAACCTCCTTTCAAAAAATGTATTGTATACCTATTATTCTGAGTTAAATCCGGCGTGGATATATTCAAGGTTTAACCGGGCGATGTTGGCCACGGAAATCCCTTTAGGGCATTCGGCCTCACAAGCGTAGGTATTGGTACAGTTACCAAAACCTTCTTTATCCATCTGCGCTACCATGTTCAATACGCGGGTTTCTCTTTCGGGTTTACCCTGTGGCAATAAAGCCAATTGAGAAACTTTAGCGCCTACAAACAACATGGCGCTTCCGTTTTTAAAAGCCGCTAAACAGGCTCCGCAACCGATGCAGGCAGCCGCCAAAAAAGCGTTATCTGCATCTTTCTTGGGCACGGGTAGTGCATTGGCGTCCTGTGCATTTCCGGTATCCACTGAAATATACCCACCGGCCTGAATGATTCTGTCGAATGCCGTGCGATCCACCACGAGGTCTTTAATCACCGGAAAAGCCCGACTTCTCCAGGGTTCCACCACAATCGTATCGCCGTCTTTGAAAGCGCGCATGTGCAGTTGGCAAGTAGTGTTTTGTTTCCAGGGACCATGGGGCTGTCCGTTGATGTACAAACTACACATACCGCAGATACCTTCGCGGCAATCGTGGTCGAATGCAATCGGTTCTTTATTTTCAGCTATCAATTGTTCATTGAGTACATCAAACATTTCCAGAAAACTCATTTCGGAGGAAATATCTTTCACCTGATAGGTTTCGAAGCTACCTTTTGCACCGGAGTTTGCTTGTCTCCAAATCTTCAACGTCAGGTTCATGTTATAGTGTTCCATAGCAATAATTTAGAAGTGATTATTTATAAGATCGCTGCGTAGGTTTTACAATTTCGAATTGCAATTTTTCTTTGTGCAGGGTCCATTGATTGTTTCCGGTCAGTTCCCAGGCCGCCACATAGCTGTAATTTTCGTCATCACGTTGTGCTTCGCCATCGGGAGTTTGGCTTTCTTCACGGAAGTGTCCGCCGCAGCTTTCCTTTCTATCGAGTGCATCCATGCACATCAGTTCACCCAGTTCGAGGAAATCGGCTACTCGTCCGGCCTTATCGAGTTCGTTGTTCATTTCATCTACCCTACCCGGTATTTTCACATTACTCCAGAAACTTTCGCGTAAGGCACGTATTTCAGCAATCGCTTCACGGAGGCCTTGTTCGTTTCTGGCCATCCCGCACTTATCCCACATAATCTTACCCAACTTTTTATGATAGCTTTCAACCGATTCGGTTCCATTAATTTGAATCAAGTGATTTAATCGATCCTGCACTGATTTTTCAGCAGCTTCAAACGCCGGATGTGAAACAGGAATGCTTGCTGTTGCAATTTCATTCGATAGGTAATTTCCTATAGTATAAGGAATCACAAAGTATCCGTCGGCCAGTCCTTGCATTAATGCGGATGCGCCGAGGCGGTTGGCACCGTGGTCACTGAAGTTGGCTTCGCCCAAAGCGTACAAACCGGGAACAGTGGTTTGTAATTCGTAATCAACCCACAAGCCACCCATGGTGTAGTGTACGGCAGGGTAAATACGCATGGGGGTTTCGTATGGATTTTCACCGGTAATTTTTTCATACATATCGAAGAGGTTACCATACTTTTCTTTCACCACGTCTTTTCCAAGGCGGATGATGGTATCCTGATCAGCATTGATGATTCCATTTTTACCGGCTTCAATTTTTCCGTAGCGTTTGATTGCGTCTGCAAAATCGAGGTACACGGCCATTTTGGTAGTGCCTACTCCATAACCGGCATCGCATCTTTCTTTTGCAGCACGTGAGGCCACATCTCTGGGTACGAGGTTACCAAAGGCCGGGTAACGACGTTCGAGGTAATAGTCTCTTTCGTCTTCCGGTATATCCTTTCCTTTTCTGTTATCATTTTTTGCCTTGGGTACCCAAATTCTACCATCGTTACGAAGACTTTCACTCATTAGTGTAAGTTTACTTTGATGGTCTCCGCTTACGGGAATACAGGTAGGGTGAATTTGTGTAAAGCAGGGATTGCCAAAGTAGGCGCCATTTCTATGTGCTTTCCATGCGGCTGTAACGTTGCTGCCCATGGCATTGGTGCTTAGGTAGAAAACGTTTCCGTAGCCACCTGAGCATAACAGTACCGCGTGTCCGAAATGTCTTTCCAGTTTACCGGATACGAGATTTCGGGCGATGATTCCGCGTGCTTTGCCGTCGATTTTTACAATATCGAGCATTTCATGACGGCTATACATTGTTACGTTACCTAGTGCAACCTGGCGTTCGAGGGCACTGTAAGCGCCGAGTAATAATTGTTGTCCGGTTTGGCCGGCAGCGTAAAATGTTCTTTGAACCTGAGTACCTCCAAAAGAGCGGTTGCTGAGTAATCCGCCATATTCGCGGGCGAAAGGAACTCCCTGAGCCACACACTGGTCGATAATGGCTGCGCTTACTTCTGCTAAGCGATACACATTGGCTTCACGTGCGCGGTAATCGCCACCTTTCACGGTGTCATAAAACAGACGATACACAGAGTCTCCATCATTCTGATAATTTTTTGCAGCATTGATACCTCCTTGTGCGGCAATGCTATGTGCACGTCGCGGGCTATCCTGAAAACAGAATGCCTTCACTTTATAACCGAGTTCGCCCAACGATGCGGCCGCGGACGCTCCGGCCAAACCCGTTCCAATAACTACGATTTCAATTTTTCTTTTGTTGGCAGGGTTCACCAGTTTCACATTGCCCTTGTAAGCGCTCCATTTCTCACTCATATTGCCCTGCGGAATCTTAGCATCTAAAGACATAATTTTTTATATTTTGTAGTGTGACCGTTTGGGTTGATAATTATACAAACTGCAATGAATTACTCAATCCATTTAAAATAAAACGCCAGTGGCATGGATGCAAACAACAATGTAATAATTATCGTGTATCCGACACCGATAGTTTTAATCAGCGGTGTAAATCGTTTATGATTCAGGCCCAGCGTTTGAAATGCACTCTGAAATCCATGCATCAGGTGCCAGAAGAGGGCTACAAGGCTAATCAGGTAAATGATTACAATGTATCCGTTGGAGAACACTTCACGCATTTTCTCATATAAATCGTGTGGGGCATCGTCTTCCAGATACAGGGCAACCTTTGTTCCCACAAAGAAGTGTGACATATGCATAATCAGGAACAACAGAATGAGCGTACCCAACAAACCCATGGAACGACTGTACCAGGTGCTGTTTTTGTTGGCTTTACTCATGTGATATCCCACAGGGCGTGCTGCTGCATTCTGGCGCCACACAATCAATGCCTGAATGATATGCAAAAATATTCCTACAAACAACCCGATTTCGAGTATGCGTACAATATAGTTGTGGCTCATGAAGTGTGCGATGTTATTGAAATCGTCACGACCTACAAAGATGGCAGAATTCACACCGGCGTGCACAATCAGGAACAAAATCAGAAAGATACCGGTGAGTGCCACTGTAAATTTTTTACCAACCGATGCGGAGAAAAACTGTTTCCAAGTCATAAGCCTTTGAATTTTTTGGTATGCAAAAATACTTCACAACCACTATAATCTGAAAAAAATGATTCTAACACATGTGCATACCCTATTGCATACTTTCTTCCACTGCCTGAATTAAAGCCTCCGGTTTCATTGTACGCCACTGTCCGAGTTCTATGAGTGAGACATACCGGGGTAGGCCGGCGCGTACAAAATCGTACTGGCTTTGTCCGGGTAAATCCACCACAGCCACCCAACCGCCTTCATCCACCAACTGTTCTTTCCAATCTTCATAATAGCTGTCATCACTGCTGTGGAAGTTCAGTACATTTTCTGCAATCAGTACAAACTTGTGGATACCACGTTGAAACAGATGATCGGTAACCTCGCGACGGATGGTCATGATGTCATTTTCAATAGCATCATTCCATTCTCCAATCAGTTCAATGATAGCGAAACCATTTTCATAGTCGGCCATCAGTAACTTCATATAAAGGGTTCTTGAACCGAAATCGTCCCACTGAGGATGTATATAATAATTATAAATGGTTTGAGAGTATTCAAACTCTGAGTATTCTCTTTTGTAAAAAGGAGATCTGGGGTCTTCTTCTGCGGTATAGAGGTGCCGCCAGTTATAATATGGTTCAATATCCTGCATCAGGGTGCATTTCAATCAGGTACAGACGATATATGCAATGTACGAAGAATGCACCAAAAAAAAGAGGCTGCAGTTGTTGCAGCCTCGTGACTTAAAAACCCAAAGACGATTTATTCGATAATAATTTTATCTGTAATTACTGTTTGTTTATCACTGTTCACCACTTTTACCATGTACATACCTTTTACGGGGCGACCGGTAACGGCAACGCGTACCATTTGTTTTCCTTTAGCTACCTGTACCGGAGTAGATTGTAATGTTCTACCGGCCAGATCGGTAATCAGCACATGGTAGCGACCATCTTTTTGTCCTTCAAGGGAAACATAGAACTGGCCATTGGTTACCGGGTTAGGATAAATTTTTGATTCGGTACCGGTAAACACGGGAGCAGGTAAATCAGCCAGCTCCAGTTGATTGGTTTTGTCGGCTTCTTTTTGTAAGAGGAAGCGACCATTGGCCAAATCTGCTGCGTTGTATTTCACATCGGAACCTTCCATTTTTTCAGCGGTTAAATCGGCCAGTTTCACTTTGTAATATCCTTCAAAGAAATTGGCACTGGTAACTATGATGTCGCCATCGGCAGAAACCGCTGCACCATTAGCAGTGTATTGAACCGGTAACCCTTTAATGGCACCTTTGTGTGTTGCAATGCGTGTTTCAGGGTCTATTACGAATACATTTTTATTGGCGGAGATGATATACAGTTTACCGAAGGCATCTGCAATCATATCGCCACCCCAACTGGTACATTTATTGGTGATGGAAATCCCTTTGTTTTCTTCGGCATCAATGAGGCTTCCCAGGTCTTTGATTACGGGCATTTTGCCGGTTGTAAATTCAATGAAGTGGCTGGCATCATTGGTAACGGCATATCCTTTACCGTTAGGTGCAATGACCATACGGGTAATGTTTTTAGCCTCGTCTGCCGAATGCATGGTATTGCTGAAATTCAGCACTTCTGAACGCAGGGTGAAGAAAGTGGGAGTGCCATTCTTGATATTCAAATCGAGCCAGCGCAATTCTCCCATACGCATAGGCGTGAAATAAAGTTTTTTACCTCTGGCATCCAGCGCAGCGGCTGCCACAAATGTGGATGTAGGATAATCGGTTGTTGAAAAAATATTACCATTTTTAATAGCATCTGCGGTGGTTACCTTTTTGGTATTCACATCAATCAATTGATAAGGCGTTTTACTGCGCTCAAACAGTGTTTTGGTGATGGTACCGGTGTTCAAATCCACTTCGCGGATGTTCATCCAGATAAAATCTTTGTTACCGTCTCCGGTAATTGCATATCCCACGTCGGCTTTTTGCGCGGTGGCAGATAATGCAGTGGCGATACATGTGGTGGTTAGTAAAAATTTGATGTTCATACAGGCAATATTTAGGGGTGAATTTTCGAGAGACTAATATACAACATTTTTGCACACGAACCTTAAAGATATGTTATAATTTTTACACGTTTTTTTTACGGCAATGATAACGGATCAATCCTTCCATTGGGTTTTTCATCACTTTGCCTAATTGCAGTTCATACGCATTGCATAGATCCTGCAACACATCTCTGAACCCCCAGGCTACGCTTCCGGTAAAATGTATGGGCATTTTCCAGCTTTCGGGGTATTTATAAATATGGTTAAAGAAAAAATCGTTCAGTCCGTCTTCAATTATATTTTCAATCATAAAGTGCCCGCGGTTCTCCACCAGGAAGCCTGTGAAATTGGCCAGATAGCGGTTGGGAAGTGGTTTTTTGTACACTGCATCGAGGATGTCTGCCGCACCGGTTTTATATTTTTGTTCGAAGCGCAGCATAATATCCGGTTCAAAAGTATTATACAAATAGTGTTGGATCACCTTTTTGCCCAGGTAGGCTCCACTTCCTTCATCCCCAAGAATAAAACCCAGACCGGGGTTATTGCGCACAATTCTTTGCCCGTTAAAATACCCCGAATTGGAACCGGTACCCAGAATAGCCACCACCCCTTTCCCGTCGCCGCATAGTGCCCGTGCAGCACCAAACAAATCGTGTTTTACCATTATGGAGGCTGACGGGAACACTTTTTGAATAGCACGGGTAACCAATTTTACATGCGATGGGGTTCCACAGCCGGTGCCATAATAAAACACTTCAGCGGGTTTAGACTGGAGTTCAGGTAAAAGTTCATTTTGAATCAATGACGTAATTTGATGTTCATTCAGGAAATAAGGACTTATCCCCTGGGTAATCACGGTTTTTTTAAGTTTGCCACCCGAAATCAAACACCATTCGGTTTTGGTAGAACCACTATCGGCAATAAGTTTTACAGACATTGTAATGGAATTGGATATTAAGTTAGAACAAACTTGTTAATCCCACGAAAAAAAATCGTGCATCGGCTACAAACCTCTAATTTTGCAACCTTATTCGAAGCAACCAACCAGGCTAATCAATCCCTTCATGGAACGAAAAAAGTTAAACATCTGGCTCCCTTTTCTATTTGCCCTGTCAATGATTGGCGGGTTATTTCTGGGATACAAAATGAGGGACGCCTTCCCTACCCGACATTTCTTTGCATTGGAAAAAAGCCAGCCCTTACAGGAAGTGGTTGATTTGATACGGGAGAAATATGTAGATGAAGTATCTACCGCTGAGTTGATGGATACCGCCATACTTTCGATGCTCAGCCGCCTTGACCCCCACACGCAGTATATACCACCGAATTTACTGGAATCAGCGAATGATGATATTGCCGGTTCGTTTTATGGTATTGGTATTGAGTTTGACATGATCGATGACACCTTGCATGTGGTGCAGATTATCCCCGGCGGACCGGCAGCGACAGCCGGCTTGAAAAACGGGGACAGGATCCTTGCTGCAGGAGACAGTATACTGTCCGGCAGAGAGAAAACCGCAGAATATGTTCGATCGGTTTTGAAAGGGAACCGGGGTTCGGCCATTCGGTTACAGGTTTTACGTGGCGGTACAAAACTACCAATAGAAGTAAAAAGAGACATCGTTGCAGTGAACAGCGTTACCGCAGCATATATGATCAATGATTCAACCGGATTCATTCACCTCGACCGTTTCTCTCAACCTACGTATCGTGAGTTTATGATTGAACTGGAGAAACTGGTGGAAAGCGGAATGAAACAACTCATACTGGATGTACGTGGCAATGGTGGAGGCATCATGGATGCGGCTGTTGAGATTGCCGATGAATTTTTATCAGGTGATAAACTCATTACGTATACAGAAGGCGCACATAAGAAAAAAGAAGAGTACCGATGCCGCCGCAACGGTATGTTTGAAACTGGAAAACTCGTGGTGTTGGCTGATGAAGGAACAGCCAGTGCCAGTGAAATATTAATTGGCGCCTTACAGGATTGGGACCGTGCTACGGTAGTGGGTAGACGCACTTTTGGGAAAGGATTGGTACAAGAACAATTCAACTTAAGCAACCGCGGTGCTCTTCGTTTAACCGTATCAAGATATTATACACCACTGGGCAGGAGTATACAGCGTACCTACCAACCGGGGAATAAAGATTATTTCAATGAAATTCACGATCCTGGTTTTCATTCAGACTCCGCCGCAGTGGATACCACCGGCAGGAAATTTAAAACCGCCGGAGGTAAAACATTATATGAAGGCGGAGGTATTGCTCCCGATGTTTGGGTGGCCTCCGACACCAGCAGCATTTCGTATGCTATGGCTTATATGTATGGCAATCGTCTGGTAAACCAGTTCACTTATCTCTACCCCACTTCGAATCCTACTGTATTCAACAAATACAAAACACCGGATGCCTTCAGGCAACAGTACAGCGTAGACGAAAATGCCCTTCGTTTTTTCAATCAGAATATATTAAAAGATTCAGTCAATACTTCTACATTAACGCCATCTGAAATGACATTCCTGATGAATAGTATGAAAAACGGAATTGCACGACAGTTATGGCGCAATGAAGGTTATTATCGTGTGCAGAACGCCGGTGATGAAGCGGTGCAGAAAGCATTGGAAATTTTACACGAACGATGATGAATGCACTGACCCGCTTTATTTTGAAGACCTTTTCCCTCTGATTATGGAGTACTAATTAGATTTATATTCCCCTCCAAATACGCTCCTGCAGGTTTAAACAATCTCCAGCGTGGAGCATCGTCTAATTCAGGAAACTCCACATAGCTTATGGTATTTGTTCCTTGTATCGGGTGACCGCTATATGCAATATAATGGCCAGGGAAATGTATACTTTCAATAGCGTATTCCTTTTCGCCATTTACCTCGCCCATTTCGTGGAACTTAAACGCATGGAATTTGTCGGGGTTCATGTGTATATCATACCAATCGTCATCATCTACGGATATCAAACCGGGAATCACATTGGAAGTAAACATCCATCCACTCTCGCCTTGGTAAGGTTTAACAAACCGTGCTCCGTCATTAAAAGCCGGACTTATCGTTGGGGCTTTGTATGCTTTCAACACTAGCTGTGAACGGTCATCACAAATTGCCTGAAGGGTTCTCCTGCAGATGCATTTAAGGTATATCCTCTTCTGATTTCGGACTCTAAATCTAGCAAGCGAATTCGACCGAGTGATTCATCCTCATAATAATACAACATACCTTGAATAGAATCACTTGAGAATTGAATAGGACCCTGATCATCTTTAGAACAGGCATTCAATAATAAAACGATGGAAATAACTCCTGTCAGCCTTTTTAAAATATGCTTGAACATATGAAAAGTTTTAGTGGGTTAGAAATGATTTGGTGAAATTAGATTAGGTTCTGTTCATGCCTATACCACAATGATGTGATTAACTCATATATCACTTTTAAAGAACCTGACAGATACTTATCAACAATTTCATATATTTTCACTTCTAAACGAGTTAAAAAACAGTTCGCAATGCAACAAGATATATTAGCATATCATCAGAAATTAGAGGCTGCCGATAAGGCTATTGCCGACACACTCTACAAAACCATTCACACAGCATATCATGATGTTGAATCAAAAATGTGGCATGCCCACCCTGTGTGGTTTATTGACGGGAACCCGATTGTAGGATATAGCAAACTTAAACATTGTGTGCGTTTGTTGTTTTGGAGCGGACAAAGCTTCGACGAATCTGAATTACAAAATGAAGGCACCTTTAAGGCTGCAGAAAAAAGATACAGCAATGTAAAAGAAATAGATACTGAAGCATTAATGCGATGGTTACAAAAAGCCAGAACCATACAATGGGATTATAAAAACCTCATCAAAAGAAAGGGGAAACTTGAAAGATTAATGTAACTTACGTTCAATCATTTCCAATCTATTCATGTATGCTTGAACTGGCACCTATTTTATTTGTTTCCGGGTTACTGACTTTGTTGTGTATGTACTTGTACTCCGTAATACATGTGCATAGAAATCGCACCTTTAACCTAAAGCAACGCAGACGCTGGGTTAACTTTTTGTATTCCTATCCAATCCTTTCCAGTTTCGTGTATATTTTCTTTCGGAATAATCATTTGTTTAGTCGATGATTCCTAACCCCATCGTTCCTTCAAAGCAATACCAGACAAGCCCGATTTCTTAAGATTGTAATCCTCAAACTTGTTGATTTATATTAGAACACACGAACAATCCCAATGAAATTCATTGTTTTATTTGTAACAATTTCGCTGATTTCCTGTAACCCAAACGCAACGGACACCAACCAATACGCTGATACACCAAATCCGACTTCTGTTAATACAGAAGCATCTATGCAATTGGAGCAACGTATTCAAATGATAATCGATAGTAGTACAATTTATATTTCGGATCCACATTCCACCTTCAATATAACGGCACATACCGAAGCCACCACACAGGAGTTGGTTCACTTCATTAATAATCAACAAACGAACCCCGAAAACATTAAAGGTTTGGAAAAGAATGCAACCTTTGAAAATATCAGCACTTATAGTTATGGCTATTGGTCGGGCGGCACCAGGGGGTTTATCACCTATTCCATCCTAACAGTACAAAAAGACAACCGGTTCTATGCTGCGAATATTTCCAGTGAAATTGAAGCACGATTCGACAGTATCATACCACTGAACGACTCTTTGTTTTTACTCTTAGGAGGTGATAAGGCTTACAGCAGCGCATACGCACATATCGCCTATATGGTCAAAATCACGGATACGATTGATATACACTACCCCGCATTCATAAACAGGCCTTTTTTGAACTTTTACAATGGTGCATACACTTACAACCAACACACAAAACAATTAATGTTTCAAGGGGAAATCCGTGAGCGGATTGATGAAGTTTTTGCGTACCCCGACAAATACCGGCACTATGCCAACGATAGCGTATCGTCGGTGAAGCTGTATGAAATGATCCGGGGTATACGCTATGATGAAACCAAAAGTTTTGTACTTCAATTCAATGGGAAACACTTTGAACGATTGGATGCAAAGAATGAAGCATACCTATAAAACAGCTAATTAGTGCTCCCAATGCCCACGAATTGATTCATGTACGCATTAACCCATGAATAAATTCACGGGATATGAGATGGTGCGATTTTTATATAGAATTGATTTATTCATGCACCCATGCCCACAAATTCATTTATTAACCAATGTCCAAAAATTCATTCATGAACCAATGTCCTCAAATTCATTCATACATCAATGCCATCAAATTCATTCATACATCAATGCCCACGAATTAATTCGTGGGCATTGATGTAAATTCTTTTATTGGGGATAATGCATATTCAAATTTTATGAATGGATTTATCCATTACCCTATTCAATCTTAATTTCTTCTTGCGTTAAATTATTGAGATGATAAACCAATTGGGCTAATTGGTTTTCTGTGTTAACTATCATTGTTAATCTTATATTATTTAAAAAATTCTTCGTATTCTTTCTGAAATATTTTCTTTGAATGGTGTTGCTTTTGGTTATGGATGTATCGAAACACTTTGTCAACAACAGATTTCGATACTGAAAAGGCAGCATAACCTGTTTGCCATGCAAATTTGTCAGCAATCAGTTTATTTTGATTTATATAGTGCGAGCTGCTTCCTTTTATTTGTTTGATAACCTCTGCTATGGATTTTTTGGGGTTTAGTAGAAACAAACAATGAATATGGTCGGACATGCCATTTATTATACCAACAGGACAGCCTTGTCCACGCAATTGCTCAGAAATAAAATGGTACACATTTTTTTCAATTGATGGGTGAATTAATGGTGCTCTATATTTGGTTGCCCAAATAGCATGTATCCATATTGTGTTGATTGAATGTGACATATTCAATTCTTTAATTCATGTTTTATATACTAGCTTACCAAAACGTGGAATTGGTTTTGCGTTATTCCCTCAATTTCAACCGAGGATTTAAACGCGGACTATCAGTACAATTGTTCAAAAATTAGTGGATTTATCGATTTCATTTGTTTATCTCTCGTGTACTTTTTGGGTTATGTGGTCATACATTTTTATACCGGATTGATTAACCCATGAATAAATTCAGATGTTATGAGATGACACTTTTTTATGCAGTATTGATTCATTCATTAAACCATATCATCAAATTCATTCAAGAACCCAAGCCATCAAATTCATTTATGAACCCATGCCATTAAATTCATTCAAGAACCAATGTCCTCAAATTCATTCATGAAACAATGCCCTCAAATTCATTCAAGAGCCCCATGCCATTAAATTCATTCAAGAACCAATGCCATCAAATTCATTCATGCATCAATGCCCACGAATTAATTTATGAACCCATGCCATCAAATTCATTCATGAAACAATGCCATCAAATTCATTCATGAAACAATGCCATCAAATTCATTCATGAAACAATGCCCACAAATTCATTTATTAACCAATGTCCAAAAATTCATTCATTAACCAATGTCCTCAAATTCATTCATGCACCAATGCCCAAAAATTCAATCATGAACCCATGCCCACGAATTAATTCGTGGGCATGGGTGTAAATTCTTTTATTGGCGATGATGCATATTCAAATTTTATGAATGGATTTATCCATTACCCTATTCAATCTTAATTTCTTCTTACATTAAATCATAGCGATCAGTATTTCTATTGAATGCACACAAACCTTATATAAATGCTCAATACTGATTCATCAACAACAGTAGCTTGGTATCTTTCAGGATTTTTTCGTTATCTACACCTCTGCCTCCGCAGTGCACATCCGCGTAAACCACTCGTATCGTACCATAAAGAATAGATGCTGCCGGATCCGGAATGCTTTCGGGGCCTGACTTACAATAGATGGCCGGAAGTTATGTTGCATGTGGTTACTGAAGTGCACAGCCCTTGTAGCATCTGTTTTTTCCTATGAATGATTCGATGATGTGGCATATGATATAGAGCACATTTCAGATGCCAGTATGTACATACACTAAACCTATCCGTGCCAATTTCCTTAAATTGCGCAAAATTTTACAATATGTGGTTGAATAACATTTTAGAAA
>ENA-UOUJ01000446-UOUJ01000446.1-activated-sludge-metagenome-genome-assembly--contig:-NODE-446-length-29009-cov-15.130379_pt1 | contig 29009 bp, 26 predicted proteins | sample MGYA00249839_ERZ747224 | MGnify/ENA primary metagenome ERZ747224 (study PRJEB28782, sample SAMN03220277) | activated sludge metagenome | biome: wastewater; feature: sewage sludge; material... | reverse complement strand
CATGACCGCAACAACTGCACTATGCTTTTCTTACATAATTACTTCGTGGCAAAAAAACACCTTATCTTATCATAAACATAACGCCACCCTGCATGCATTTATCATTCCACAACAGTAGTATCTATCAGGTTAATGATTCTGCTGATGTTTGAATATTCTGTTGCCCGTATTCCTTTCAAAATCAGTTGGGTAAATGCACCCGGCGACCGGATGGCCTGCCCCAAACGCAGTACGGCAGCATCCATTTGTTGTATATAAAATTGTTTTTGCCCGGTATTCATTCCTGCAAGCAGCAACGCGTTGCTCCATGATGCGGTTCTTGCCTTATCAATGCTGAAGTTGATCACGGGTATATGTTTTCCGGATGCTATTTTTTCGAGGAGCCGCATGGGCAGCCAAACCCTGGCAAGACATTCCTGCACATCATCAATCAGTGAAGCAATGATATCGTTGATTTTATTAAAATCTTTCTCAAGATCATCAATAGCCGTGCCCTCCGATATTTCAGCAGCCGATATGGCAAGATCTAAATTAATATGCGTATTAATGCCCGATAATAGATGCTGAATTACTATGAGCTCATTGCGCCTGCAGCCGTCAAATGCAAATTGCCATGAAGTGCTGCAGGGGTTCCCTTCCTGGTATGCATCATAGGCATCTAAGTAGCGTTTTGCAAAAGCAATATCCAGCCGGATCATACGGTCTGCATCTTCAAAAGCGTGTTGCTGTATACCCTTCGCTACCGCCATCGTCATACGCTTGTATAAGGCCGCAAAATATCCTGCCCGGCTCTGATCTGCTTTTGTTTGTTCTACAATAGCACCCAGGCGCTCAATTACAGCATCAATGGTTTGCATGAATGATCATTTTCAAATTCATACTAAAAGAATTGCACTTGTAAAATATAATCAATGCTTCTTTCTGCAGCATCACATCAGTTCATTTACTTTTTTGCTTTTCTTCCACCAACGCTGCTCTTTATCAGCATCCGGTTTTCTTTCAGGGCATTTTTGCTGGGCATCCGCCACTGCAATCAGCACCATGTTTACAATGCTTCTTACAGAGCTGCCCAATTGCAATACATGTACCGGTTTAGCCAAACCCAGCAGCACAGGGCCTATGGTATCAAAACCACCCAGTTCCTGCAACAGGTTATAGGCAATATTGCCCGCACTTAAGTTGGGGAATATCAATATGTTCACATCTGTATCTGCCAGTTCGCTGAAAGGATAATTTTCCTTAAGGATATCTTTATTAAAAGCAAGAATACCCTGCATTTCGCCATCGGCAATAAGATCCGGACTTCTTTCTTTCAACAACTCCCTGGCTTTGCGAACCAGTATAGCTTCCGCGGTATTACTGCTGCCAAAGTTAGAATAACTAAGCAGCGCCACACGGGGTACAATACCAAAGTTCCTTACCTCTTTAGCTACCATCAGGGTAATATCCGCCAGCTCTTCCGACGTAGGATTAAAATTCACGGTAGTGTCGGCAAGAAATAAAGGTCCTCTTTTGGTAACAATAATATACATGCCCGCAATTTTCTTCACGCCCTTTTCTGTTCCCACTATTTCCAAAGCGGGTCTTACGGTTTCGGGGTAGTTGCGGGTAAGTCCGCCAATTACCGCATCGGCATCGCCCGTATTCACCATCATGCAGGCAAATCGGATCCTGTCTTTCATGATCTTGGACGCTTCATAACTGTTGATGCCGCGGCGCTGTCTCTTTTTGAAATACAGGGCGGCATATTCGTGGCGTGTTTTGTCCCATTCTTCGCTCCGCGGATCAATAACAGGTATACCTTCCAGGTCAATACCGTTTTCACGGGCAATTTTTGCTATCTTTTTTTCCTCACCTAACAATATAGGATAGGCGATGTTTTCATCCAGCACAATTTGTGCGGCTTTCAGGATCTTCACATTATCCGCCTCTGCAAAAACCACGCGCCGCGGGTCTTGCCTGGCTTTGCTTCCTATTACCCTGAACAACTGGTTGTCATTGCCCAACCGTCCGTCTAATTCAATTTTATACTTTTCCCAGTCTTCAATAGTATGTTTGGCAACACCACTTTCCATGGCTGCTTTGGCTACCGCGGGCGAAATAGTGGAGATAAGCCGGGGATCAAGCGGTTTGGGTATAATATAATGCGGGCCAAACACCATGTTTTTTTCACCATAGGCAAGCGTTACAATATCAGGCACCGGTGTTTTGGCCAAATCGGCCAGGGCCTTTACCGCCGCCATTTTCATCGCTTCATTGATCTGTGTAGCCCTTACATCTAATGCTCCGCGAAAGATATAAGGAAAGCCGAGCACATTATTTACCTGGTTGGGGTAATCACTGCGCCCCGTGGCAATAATAATATCCTTACGGGAAGCGGTAGCCGCTTCCCAGGTAATTTCCGGATCGGGATTGGCCAGCGCAAATACCACCGGCTTTTTGGCCATGCTTTTGATCATTTCACGCGTAACGGTATCTGCGGCGCTCAGGCCAATGAATACATCGGCACCCTGCATCGCCTCAGCTAAGGTGAGTTCTTTTTTAGGGGTAGTGGCAAAACGCTGTTTCACTTCATCGAGGCCGGGTCTGCCATTATACAATACCCCTTCTTTATCGAACAGGATAAAATGATGGCTTTTAGCGCCCAGCGCTTCGTATAGCTGCACACAGGCCATGGCAGCAGCCCCCGCCCCGTTAACAACAAAGTGTACGTTGTCTATTTTTTTTGCCTGCAATTCCAGCGCATTGATCAACGCCGCTGATGTAATGATCGCTGTGCCATGCTGGTCATCGTGCATCACGGGGATCTGCATACTTTCCTTTAATACTTTTTCAATATAAAAACATTCAGGAGCTTTAATGTCTTCGAGGTTAATGCCTCCAAATGTGGGCTCCAGCGATTTTACGATCTGCACAAATTTTTCCGGATCCTTTTCATTGATCTCAATGTCAAACACGTCAATGTCGGCAAATACTTTAAACAGTACACCTTTCCCTTCCATTACCGGCTTACCCGCTTCGGGGCCAATATCGCCCAAACCCAATACCGCGGTACCATTGCTGATCACTGCCACCAGGTTACCTTTGGCCGTGTATTTATACACAGCTTCAACATCCCGCTGAATTTCCTTGCAGGGCTCCGCTACGCCGGGCGAATAGGCCAGCGAAAGGTCTCGCTGCGTTTTGGCTTCCTTGGTAGGCACTACTTCAATTTTTCCCGGTCTCCCTTTCGAATGGTATTCCAGCGCCTGTTGTTTTCTCAGCTCTTTTGACATATCAATGAATATTGCAACACAAGTTAAAAAATTAATGGTTTAACCTTCGCCGGACTTTTGTAACTTAATATACCGCTTTTTGCAAAAACAACAGATCCAAAATAAAAACCGGTTTTAACAGTGTAGATGAATAGTACAATTCAGGATGAAAGAAAAAAGCAAAAGCTAACCATTTGAGATGAGACACTTGCCTGCCGACAGGCAGGTTTAATATTTGAGATGAGGAACTGCTCATTTTCCACCCGAACAAAAACGCCACTCCCTGCCGTTGCCCCGTGTTCGCTGTAGCTTCCATGTGCCCTTTTGCTATTGCATTTTTTGCGCTCGCAAACTTATCATCTAGCGTAAAGAAAAGTGATTTGCCTAAAGATAAAAAGCGATTTCACTGAACAGGAACTTACAAAAAAGTACTATGATATAATTGTATGAATCCCTTTATACTAAAGATGAGATATTAGCCAAATAATACGCAGGGAAAAGCGCTTTTATTTGTGGGTATATGATGACTGCATGCGGGTATAATGTTAGAGAAGACTGGTTACGACAGGCGCTGTCTAAAAAGTAATATTTTGCCACGAAGTCACGAACCTGCCTGCCGGCAGGCTTGTGTCTTAGTGGCATATCTTCTATACCGGCCCTTTTGAGACAGTCTTGGGGAAATCGCCGTGGTACGTGCACGTACCACCACCAGGGCTTCTTTTTATCTAAGTTGACGGCTATGGTGGTGACACCAGCCGGCGACAATTATTAAAAACATATTTATGAAAAAATGGATTAATGATGACGCGTTGTTTACTACCATGAAACAGGACTTATTTCCAGCAGTTGTTGGGGATATCATGGATCAGGCTGGTTTGGTAAATCAGTTTTTGCCTCCCCAGATCCGGCCATTGCATCATACAATGATAGTAGTGGGAAGAGCAATGACGGTATTGGAAGCAGATATTGACGACAATATGAGCGCGCAACTCCTGGAAAAACCTTTCGGGCTGATGCTGGAAGCTTTAGATGATTTGAAACAGAACGAAGTTTACATCTGTACAGGCGCTTCGCCCACTTATGCGTTATGGGGTGAGCTCATGAGCACCAGGGCAGAAAAATTAGGATGTGCCGGTGCCGTGGTGAATGGTTATTCAAGAGATACCAAAGGTGTTATACAATTAAATTTCCCCACATTTTCTTATGGCGGGTATTCCCAGGATCAGGGGCCCAGAGGTAAAGTAATAGATTTCAGAACAGAGATCAAGCTCGGGGAAGTAACGGTTAAACCCGGTGATATTATTTTCGGTGATGTGGATGGTGTATGCGTAATACCACAGGACAGGGAAGAAGAAATCATTACCAAAGCCATAGAGAAATCGCTAAAAGAAAATATAGTTAAACTAAAAATTAAAGAAGGAATGAGCGCCTGCGCGGCTTTCTCAGCTTACGGGGTAATGTAACCTTATAACTATTATACAATGAATCTAACCGGGAAGAACATTTTAATATCAGGAGGAGGAGGCTACGGCGTTGGTGGTGGCATTTGTAAAGCGCTTCATGAATATGGCGCACGGCTTATTATAAACGAAATATGTGAGGAAAGAATTGAAGCGGTTTTAAAAGCCTATCCCGATGCCATACCGGTAATTGCAGATGTCAGCAGGTATGCTGAAGTGGAAGCCATGTTCCATCGTTTGGAAAAAGAGGTGGGTATTATTCACGGGCTTGTGAATAATGCCGGTGTGGGGTTGAGCCAGTCTGCACATGAAACAAGTGAGGCGGAATTTGACGATCTGTACCAGGTAGATATAAAGGGCGTTTGGATGATGTCAAAGTTTTTTGTTAAACAGCTTTTACAGCATCAGTCGGGAGGCAATATCGTAAATATTTCATCGGTTCACGCCCATGCTACCATGTCGAGATATGCGGTTTACGGCAGCGCCAAGTCTGCAGTAGAGGGTTTAACGCGCGGCATGGCGGTAGAGCTGGGAAAATACGACATAAGGGTAAATGCAATAGCACCCGGCTATGTTCATGCCGAACAAAACTATGACCTGATCAGAACCTGGACCAGTGAGGCCGAACAATGGGTGCAGGACTACATTCAAAAAGGGCAGGCGATACCACGCGCGGTACAGCCGGAAGATTGCGGCTATGCTGTTGCATTCCTGCTTTCAGACCTGGGCAAATCCATTACCGGTCAAACCATCTGCGTTGACAATGGCGACACCATTAAACTGTCCGGAGTTTAGCATATATAACAACCCGGCATAAAAAACATTTAAGATCATAAAGCTTTTGCAAAGTGAAGATTTCCAGAATTACATGCTACGAGGTACTTGTTCCTGCCCGCGAAGGCGCCATTGACAGCAAGCAGGTGAGCAAACCCCTGCATAAGCTGCCTGTGGGCGCCATGGAGGGCTGGAGCCTGCAGTTTGATCAACTTCCAAAGCTGCTCATTAAGATGGAACTTGAATCCGGGATTGTTGGCTGGGGAGAGCTTTACCGGAATCATAACTGGGCTACTGTAGATGCTATCATCCATACGCTTTTGGGCAGGGACATAGAAAGCCTGAGCCTGCAACATCTTCCCTTCACTTTTTGCAGGGAATACGATGGTTTTGAATGTGCTGTGTGGGATGCTTATGCCAGGTTGCATAACATGCGTGTAGTGGATTTGCTGGGAGGACCATGCAAACAAAAAGTGAAGGTAAGCGCATGGTCAAGCCACAGGGTCATTGAGGAGGTGGAAGACCTGGTAAAAAACTACCACGCTTTAGGATATGACTGTATCAAATTCAAGTGCGATTTGCAGGATGATGTACAGGGCTGGTGCGAAACGATTGCAACAACGGTTCCTTCCATGCAGGTAATACTGGATCCCAATGAAAGATGGCAATATGCTTTTGAGGCCCGTAAAAGAATTGACGGACTAAAAAATATCGGTAATGTATTGTGCATAGAGGATCCGGTTCCGCGCTGGAAGCTAACGGAATATGCTTCATTGAGGGCCTATAGCTCCATTCCTGTTGTGCTGCATGTTTCTTTGCCTTATTTACTGGATGGGCAACGCATAAAGGATGCGATCCAGGCAATTCAGCTTGAAGCAGTGGACGGGTTTAATTTTAACGGCGGATTGGCCGATTTTCAACGCCTCGACCATATCGCTTCTGCTTCCGGTTTGCCATGCTGGCACGGATCAGAGATAGATCTTGGCATACTCGAAGCCATGTATGTGCACTGCTCATCCGCTGCGGCTTCCTGCACCTGGCCAAGCGATATCTTTGGACGGTTAATAAGAACCCATGATTTACTTAAAACGCCCCTCCTGTTTGAACCCCCTTATGTATACCTGCCACAGGGAAATGGGTTAGGCGTTGAGCCCGACCCGGATGCAATAGCTTATTATCAAACCGCCAAAAAAGAATATCATTTATGATAATACAAAATCCATTTCCCGAAACAGACAAAGACCGGCGGTATATTTGGGAAATGCTGATGAAAAGGGATATAGAAGCATTCATCCGGGAAGACTGGTCAATGATAGCCAATGATTTTATAACAGACGGATTCATAGGCATGGACGCCTGTTTCTCCAACAACCCTGATGAATGGGAACTTAAATTTCCTGAGGTGGAATTATACAGGACGGCGTGGCTGGAACAATCCAGGTCTTTCAAAGAAACCAAATGGGCGGAAGATGCCGCCGCCGGCCTGTGGCGGGTAACGACCATCAGTGATATAGGTTTAGGCGGCAATACCGCATTAGTAAGAAAAAAATTTTCCGGCGATATTGCAAAAACAGATGGTCAAAAAATTACACTGAACTGGCAAAGCTTATTTTATTGCCGCAAAACAAGTGGCCAGTGGAAGATCGCCGGCTTTACGGGCTATCTTCCTTACAATGTTGTGCCGGCAGCGCTTCCGGGTAATACAACCATGCACGTACCTGCTCATGCTGCGCAGCATAAAACGGCCGGGCCTTATTCGCCTGTATTAATTGTTGAAGGAAAAAAGCTGGTGGTCATTTCCGGCCAGGCTGCTATAGACGCTGACGGAAATATTAAAGGCGATACCATTGAGGCACAAACGATATTTACACTGCAGAATTGCAGTAAGGCCCTGGAAAGTGCCGGATGCACGTTGCAGGATGTTTTTAAAGTAAATGTATATATGAAAGACCTCGCCCGGTGGGAGCAGTTTAACCAGGTATACCGTAAATATTTTTCATCTCCCCTGCCGGTTAGAACTGCTGTTCAAACAGGACTGTTACCCGGCTTGCTGGTGGAAATAGAATTGTGGGCTGTAAAAAATTAGATGCATAAATTGTATTTATTATGATATGGGATCAGCTTACTTCAAATCAGATAGCGGGGCTTGATAAAGGTATCCCGGTGTTATTACCTGTATCGGCTACCGAACAACATGGCGCCCATTTGCCATTGGCAACAGACAGGATTATTGGTGAGCATTTTTTGTATACACTCAATAACCGCATTAACCCCAATATGCTTATACTTCCCTCCGTAGGTATAGGCTGCTCCGATCATCACATGGATTTTGAGGGAACCTTAACTTTAAGTCACCATACTTTTTCGCTGGTAGCAAAAGAGATTATTGAATCGGTTTTACATCATGGCTTTTATAAAATAATATTGTTCAACAGCCATGGCGGTAACCAGGGCATTGCACAGGTAATACTTGAAGAGTTGGGCTATAAATACCGTCATGCGCATTTTGTGTCTGTAACCTGGTGGGTATTGGTTAGGGAAGCTTTGATGAACATCTCAGAAACAGGAGTTGGTGGCACCGGGCATGCCTGCGAACTGGAAACCTCGGTTATTGAATTTGCAGCCGGCCATCTGGTTGATAAAGACCAAATCAGAAAAGGCGCGAATGAACCCACATTCAAATGGGCCGAAGGCGATATGCTGCATGGTTCGCATGCCACCAGTTACAGAACAATGAAAGCCGCCACTTCAAACGGCATTTTTGGCGATCCCACAAAAGCATCCCTGCAAAAAGGAAAACGTATTACGGAATCTGTGGTAAAGGCAATGGAAGCATTGATTACTGATCTTCTGATCATGGACAAAAAATAAGCGTGGTATAGCTGCGCAGATCGTTGCCTGTAGCTGTTCTTTCTTAATGGACTTTGTATTTTATTTGTTTTTTTCTGCCTTTAAAAGGCTGGGCGCGGAACCCGTATATTTTTTCATCACGGAACTAAAATGCTGGGGAGAGGAAAAGTTAAGTTCAAATGCGATCTGTGACAAAGGCATAGAGGGCTTTTCCAGCATTAATGATTTGGCCTTTTCAATGCGTTTCCGTTGTATATAATCCGCAGGTGTAAATCCTGTTAATGCTTTAAAAAGATTTTTAAACCTGGATTCAGAGAGAAATGTTTGCCTGGCAAGCAAAGCAATTGAAATGTTGTTGTAAATATTTTCATTTATAAATTCAAGGGTTTCATTTATCCTTGCATGATCCGTATCACTACCGTTTTTTTCGTCTTTATCTATACAGTCGAGCAACAGCAACAGGAAATTTTGAATAAGCAGGTTTACTCTTATACGTCTTATCCTTTCTTCTTTAATATTCTCATAGATGTTAAATACATCTTCCAGCATCTGCTTTAACTTTGTTTCCCCCTTAAAATGCCGTTTATTTTTGCGGATGAGGTTGTGACATAAATAAGCCAGGTCTCCCGCATCATTTCCATTTGAAAAAGAGCGCGCGGGGGGAAGGCAAATGATCAGCCAATATAACAATCCCTTTTCTTCCGGGTATCCACCGGAGCCGTGCAGCTCTCCTGGAAAATGAATAAATACATCACCTCCTCTTACTAAATACCTTTTATCATTCACACAAAACCACTGGCTTCCCTTGTCATAATAGCATATCTCAATCATGTCATCGTGTACATGATCGGCAAGGTTACCTTCCGTCTTGTTATAGTTATACTTCCCGAGAACGATCAGATCTTCATAACCGTTTTTTCTGAAATCAATGATCTTCCTCGTTTTTGTACAGTTTACATCAAGCTCCATAATAACAATAAAATATCTGGTTTTAAATCTATACTCGTTTTTTAAACTTATAAAAAAGTACTATGCTATGATTGTATGAATCTTTTTATTTGAAAGGTACGAAATTTATCACTACAAGATTTTAAACCAATTGGGACCATGATTCCGATTTAAAAAAGATAAGATGAAAAAAATATTATCGATGCCAGTTTTTAGCCTTTATTTGTTGCTGTTGGCAATAGTATCATGTTCTGTTGGTAAAAAAGTTCTGATCATAGAGCAGGATATAAATCCGTTCATTCAAACGGGATCTCCCATGTCTGTTGAAACGGCCTTGGACAATGATCTTTTGAAGGCTGCCGAGCAGGGGCGTCTGGCCATTTTTGATCTTTCGGGCAACAATGAAAATAAAAAATTGATCCCCGCTCAGCTGGAAAAACCTGAAGCCGGAGCAAATGTAAAAGTGGTGGCAATGGCACCTGGCGGGCCGTCAGAGCATCAGAAATTTAAACTAACGGCAAGCGAAGCACCTTTTAAAACGATCATGAAAGTAAGCCAGGATCCGGGCACGGGTCAGGTTTTGTTTGAAGAAGACGATAAAAGAGTATTGCAGTATAATTACCAGACCGTTTATGATAGCACTGTTGTCCGTCTTCCCGGTGAGCCTGTAGAAGTTCATACCCGAACGGGAAAGGATACTTTTCAAACAGCCAGCATATATGCCGTTCCACGGAGCGATTATATACACCCGTTGTATGGATTGGAAGGTGAAATGCTGACCAGGGATTGGCCCGATGGAGGACACCCTCATCATCGCGGGATCTTCTGGGCCTGGCCGGAGGTGGAAATCGGCACATCACGCAAAGGCGATATATACGCCCTTCAGAAAATTTTTGCCCGGCCAACCGGCAAAATTGAATTAACAAGCGGAACAGTTTTTGCCCAGGTTGCCGCGGAAAATGTATGGATGTGGGAAGACAGGGATTCAATTGTACGGGAAGAGGCGGTTATCCGGGTATATCCTGCAAAGGCAAATATCCGCATTATTGACCTGTCAATTAAATTAGACGCTTTGGCAGACAGCATTACCATAGCCACCCGCGAAACGAATAGTTACGGTGGTCTTAATTTACGGATGATGACCCCGCAGAACCAGTTGATATCTTATTTTGCCGATCAGCCCGGCAGCGCACCTTTACGCGCATGGTCTGATTTTAACGGAACATTTGAAGGTAACCCGTCACCTTCCGGCTTAATGGTAGTGCAGCACAATGGAAATCCCGAATATCCCGGAGCCTGGGTTGAATATCCAAATTTAGCCTGGGTGCAGCCTACATTTCCCACTTCGGGCACCCGGTTCCCTTTGCTCAGGGGTAAACCCCTGGTGCTGCATTACAGGCTTGTTGTACACGCCGGGGGAAAGCCTGATGAAAATCTTTCAAAAATGATCTGGGATGCTTATAATCATACATTAACACCCCTTTACCTGTTCAGCAACCCGGTAGAATAGGAAATTTAAAAGTATATCTGTTATCATTGTTCTATCCTGATATAATTATTTAATAAACCATTGATTTGTTATGAAAAGCAATAAAAAAAAATCTCCTTTTTCCCGCAGGCAATTTGTGAAAAGTATGTCTGTGGCGGCAATGGCAGCGCCGTTCACTATGAATTTCTCCGGGCTCAGCGCAAAAGGTGTTTCTGCACCGAGTGATAAAATAAATCTTGGGATCATTGGATGTGGCGGATTGGGTAAAGCAAATCTTAATGCATGTGTTGCCCACCCTGATGTGGTGGTTACTGCAGCCTGCGATGTATGGAAGGAACGGTTAGATCCTATAGTAGAGCGGTTTAAAAAAACGTGTACAGGATATACCGATTACAGGGAACTGCTCCGCCATAAAGGTTTGGATGCCGTTATTATTGCCACTCCCGCGCACTGGCATGCCATTCAGGCCATTGAAGCTGCAGAAGCAGGACTGGACATATACCTGCAAAAGCCCATGACAATGCACCTGGGTGAAAGCCTGGCTGTTCGTAATGCCATAAGAAAGCACAAGAACATCTGCCAGGTAGGAACACAGATCCATTCGGGCGACCATTACCGCCGCATGGTTGAACTGGTACGATCCGGGAACCTGGGGGATATAGGTACCGTGCGTACCTTTTTTGTAATGAACGAAGCGCCCAATGGCATCGGACTGGGAAACAATACAAAGAACATACCTAAGGGAATGGACTGGGATATGTGGGTTGGCCCTGCGGAAATGAAACCATTTAACCCGAACCTGGTAAAAGATGCATTTTATCATTGTTTCTGGATGGATTACAGCGGTGGATGGACACCCGGCATGGCGCCTCACATCACCGACCTGCCCATATGGGCACTTCAACTGGACTATCCAACAGAGATCAGCGCATCGGGCGGAAGATTCATTATTAAGGACGACGGAGATGCCTATGACAACCATGAGGTGATCTGGCGTTATCCGAATCTTACCATGACATGGATGCAATCATCCAGCAACAGTTACGGTTTCGATTTTTTACGCGGACAGGAAAGCAAGCGTCGGCTGGGCATATATTTTCACGGCTCAAACGGAACCCTGCTCACCGATTACGATACCCACCAGGTACTGCCGGAAGGCGACAGGATGAAAGGGATGCAAACACCTGCACCATCTATTGCCTCATCGCCCGGGCATGAGCTGGAATGGCTGGATTGCATTAAAACAAGGAAACAGCCTTCCTGTAATCCTGAATACCATATAAAAGTTGACGCGCCCATTGCATTAAGTGTATTATCTATGAAGCTGGGCAGATCAATAAAGTTTGACCCTGCAACAGAAAAAATAGTGGGGGATGCAGAAGCGGCACGGCTGGCTATACCCGAATATCGCGCTCCCTGGAAGTTCCCTGCAAAATATTTATAAAGAGGCAAATGTGTGACGGTTTTTTGATCCCGGTAAATTTTAATAATTATGCGTAATACAGATCGAAGAAGCTTTATTAAACAAACAGCATTGGCCGGGCTGGGTTTGAGCTTTATACCTACCGCTTCCGGCATGTATAAAACGGATGCGGGTGATAACGGCAAAAGAATAGGAATGATCGGATTAGATACAGGCCATTGCGTTGCTTTTACACAAGCGCTCAATGATCCGTCAGCAGGCGACAGGTTTGGAGGATTTAAAGTGGTTGCCGCATATCCGAACGGTACAGACAATATTACGGAATGGAAGAACAGGATACCGGAATTTACCAAAGAAGTAAAAAGTCATGGTGTTGAGATTGTAGGTTCTATTGACCAGCTATTAAAAAAGGCTGATGTGGTTATCCTGACCTGCATAGACGGGAACAAACATCTTGAACAGGCGCTGCCGGTACTGAAAGCCGGTAAAAAATTGTTTATTGACAAACCTTTCGCGGGTTCATTACGGGACGCTTACGCCATAGCAGCGGCGGCCCGGCGTTATAACACACCCATGTTTTCAGCATCTTCCTTAAGGTATATTGATGGGGCAAGGGAAATTGCGGAAGGCAAAATCGGGAAAGTTACAGGGGTGGAAGCTTATAGCCCGGCTCATATTGAAGCACATCATCCGGATTTATTCTGGTATGGCGTGCATGGCGTAGAAATCCTTTTTACGATCATGGGTACGGGTTGCAAAAGTGTAAAAAGAACTTTTACAAAAGGTACGGATATGGTTGTAGGCTTGTGGGAAAATGACAGGATTGGCAGTTTCCGCGGTATAAGGGAAGGACATGGCAATTATGGCGCAACTGTGTTTGGAGAAAAGGGAATAACGGTTCTCGACAAATACCAGGGATACATACCGCTTCTCGAAAAAATTACAACATTCTTCAGTACAGGCATTGTTCCTGTTAAGATAGAAGAAACACTGGAGATATTTGCTTTCATGCAGGCGGCGGAGGAAAGTAAGGCAAAAGGAGGGATTGCAGTAGACATTGCTTCAGTTGTACAAAAAGCAAAGGGTAAGGAAGAGATATCATAAAAAGTTTAGTTATACACTTCAATAATAAAATAGCAGCAATTGTATAAGCAGCAGTTGTATTAATCCAGGCATCATGCAAACAGAAACCATAATTCCGGTCAAAACCCGGAACAAGGCCATCTTCATCATCGGCGTTTTATTTTTCATTTTTGGTTTTGTAACCTGGATCAACTCTGTTCTGATCCCTTATTTTAAGCTGGTTTGCGACCTCAATACAGGGCAGGCCATGCTGGTGGCTTTTGCTTTTTATATTTCCTATTTCATTATGGCTATCCCTGCATCTTTCCTGCTGAAGAAAACAGGTTTCAAAAACGGGATGGTGCTCGGGTTAATGATCATTGCTGCAGGAGCGTTGCTATTTATTCCGGCGGCTGTAAACCGTACTTACATGCTGTTCCTTCTGGGCCTGTTCATACAAGCCACAGGGTTAACCATTTTACAAACGGCATCAAATCCGTACGTTACCATCATGGGGCCTATTGAAAGCGCAGCTAAGCGAATCAGCATCATGGGCATTTGTAACAAAATTGCCGGCGCTATTGCTCCCCTTGTGCTCATTCACAGCCTTACCAAAAACCCGGATGAGATTGACCAGTTGCAACTGCAGCTACCCGGTCTGTCGCTGCAGGAACAAACCGTTATACTCAATGAATTGTCTTCCCGGCTGATCGTGCCCTACATTATTATAGCATTGGTGCTGGTTGGGTTAGGTTTAATGATAAGAATGACCCGCTTGCCTGAAGTAAAACCTCCGGATGAAGATTTTAGCGGAGAAGGAATCAAAAATAACAAGACAAGTATTTTCCAGTTCCCTTTTTTATTGTTGGGCGCCATAACGATCTTTTGTTCAACGAGTGTAGAAGTACTTGTTGTTGATTCCATTATCAACTATGGCCAGTATATGGGCCTCAGCTTCAGGGAAGCGAAATTTTTTGCATCCTATACCCTGCTGATCATGGTCATAAGTTATTTAACAGGAATAATTGTCATTCCCAGGTTTATCCGGCAGCAACGGGTATTGCAATTATCTGCCATTACCGGCCTTGTGCTTTGCGTACTGGCGATTCTGATTTCAGGCAAGGCCTCTGTGTGGCTGATTTGCTTACTCGGACTTTCCAATGCTTTATTATGGCCTTCCATTTGGCCGCTCGCAATTGACGGGCTTGGGCGGTTTACCGAAAAAGGATCTGCATTATTGATAATGGGTATAATCGGGGGAGCGATCACGCCGCTTTTATACGGCTATATCAGCGACAGGGTTGATCCTCAGCAGGCATACTGGATCATGGTGCCCTGTTATATATTCATCTTGTTTTTCGCGGTTAAAGGCCACAGGATAGGTAAAATTTCCGGCTTAAAACCCCGGCTTAAAGCCGTGCACGCACCGGGCAAAGCAGCCGAGTAAGGATTTATAATAAGCGGCTTAGTCTTTTCCGGATAATTTGATTAAAGCAGAACAAAAATCAATACCCCGGCACCGGCCTTAAAAAATAGCCGTAAATAATCCGGATTAAGTAACTTCCATAAATGATGGCGGCGTGGAACATATTTACCGGGATATTTTTTATTGTATTAGGGTTTCTTGTTAAAAACTTTCCCCTACTCATCATAGACTATCGTATGATGACCAAGGAACAAAAGAAAAATGCTGATATTGAAGGACTCACCCGATTCTTAAAAAGAGGATTAATAGCAACAGGCGTTGTCATTATAACCGGGTATATCCTTTTCCGCTTTTTACAAATGCAGCATATTGCAAACTGGATAATGTTACCTGTTGGCTTAACAGGCATTATGATTCTTGTTATTGTATCTCCGAAGTATGATCATACTAAATAATACTCCCCCCTGATCCGCGTTTCATGACTCAAAATAAAATACCCCGGCAGTACCGGGGCATTTGTTCATTAGCGGTTATAAAACTATCTTAAAAATAATAACTCGCGGTATTTAGGCAACAGCCAGTACTGGTCGTCTACCAGCAATTCCAGCTTATCTACATGGTACCGGATCTTATCAAAATGCGCGTCCTTAACCTGGCTTTGGTACGCTATGGCCTTGGTGCGGGTATCTTCTATTTTGTTCACTATCTTTCTCGACTCAATCATTTTTTCAACACCGTCGGCTACTTCGGCAATATGCTCCGATATCTTTTCAAGGATCTGCAACTGGTTGGCGTAAGATGCTTCCGGCAGCCCCAGGTCCTTCAGTCCTTTGATATTGTTAATAAGAATGTTCTGGTATTTTACGGAGCTGGGTAAAATATGACTGGTGCAAAGTTCGCCCATGATGCGGCTTTCGATCTGCACTTTTTTAATATATTTTTCCAGCTCAATCTCGTGCCTCGCTTCCAGTTCGGAGTGATGATAAATACCCAGGTCTTCAAACATTTTTTTAGCGCTGTCTGTAACCATCGCGTCCAATGCCAGTGGCGTTGTTCTTACGTTAGGCAAGCCGCGGCGTTCTGCTTCATGATGCCATTCATCGCTATAGCCATCTCCTTCAAATAATACTTTTTCGGAGCTGGTTATGTATTCACGGATGACCTGCATAATGGCAATTTCCTTTTTGTCGCCTTTCTCAATCAAAGCATCCACTTCTTTTTTAAAGTTCGTTAAGGTTTTTGCCATTATCGCATTGAGGGTGGTCATAGGAATACCGCAATTGGCTGTAGACCCTACAGCACGAAACTCGAACTTGTTGCCCGTGAATGCAAATGGAGAAGTACGGTTGCGGTCTGTATTATCCAATAAAAGCTCAGGAATATTTTTATGGATATCCAGTTTCAAAAGAATTTCATCCTGTTCAGTGAAATTATCGCCCACCCTTGTTTTAATTTCAGTTAAAACCTCATTCAGGTATTTACCGATGAAAACGGATATAATGGCGGGAGGCGCTTCATTGGCGCCCAGCCTGTGATCATTACCTGCAGATGCAATGGAGGCGCGGAGGAGCTCAGCATAGTCATCCACAGCTTTAATTACATTTACAAAAAAGGTAAGGAACATCAGGTTGGTTTTGGGCGTTTTACCGGGTGCTAAAAGATTAACGCCGGTATCGGTTGACATGCTCCAGTTGTTGTGCTTACCACTACCATTAATACCTGCAAAGGGCTTTTCGTGCAACAGCGTTACCAGGTTATGGCGCCGGGCGATCCTGGTCATCAGATCCATTAAAAGAATATTATGATCTACGGCCAGGTTAGCTTCCTCAAAAATAGGGGCACACTCAAACTGCGCCGGGGCTACTTCGTTATGCCGGGTTCTTAAAGGAATACCCAGCCGGTACGCTTCCTCTTCAAAATCTTTCATAAATGCATAGATCCTTTCGGGAATAGACCCGAAATAATGATCTTCTAACTGCTGACCTTTAGCAGGCGAATGACCAAAAACCGTGCGGCCGGTCATCACCAGGTCGGGACGGGCATTGGCTAATCCCGCATCTATCACAAAATACTCCTGCTCCCACCCTAATGTGGCAATAACCCTTGTAATATTTTTATCAAAATAATTGCATACATCTACTGCAGATTTATTCAGGGCTTCCAGTGAACGGAGCAGCGGAGTTTTCGTATCTAAAGATTCGCCGGTATAAGAAACAAAAATAGTTGGGATACAAAGCGTGTTGGCATCGCCAATATTCATGATAAATACAGGTGATGTAGGATCCCAGGCGGTATAGCCTCTTGCTTCAAAGGTAGCTCTTAACCCGCCCGAAGGAAAAGACGAAGCATCCGGTTCCTGCTGTATCAGCGCGGCACCGTCAAACTCCTCAATCGGCGTACCATCGCCTTTGAGTGTAAAGAAAGAATCATGCTTTTCGGCTGTTGTGCCGGTTAAAGGCTGAAACCAATGGGTAAAATGGGTAACGCCTTTAGCTTCCGCCCAATGCCTCAGGCCTGCACTGATATGGTTACCCATCGTACGGTCTATTTTTTTACCGGTTTTAATGGAGGCAACCAGGCTTTTGTAGGCTTCATCACTTAAATATTCCCGGGCCGTTTTTAATGTAAATACGTTTTCTCCAAAAATGCTGGTTATTTTTTGATTCCCTTCTACAAGAATTTCTTTACCCAAACCAGATAAATGATTGATTGCATTAAACCGAAGTGATTCCATCTAATTTAAATTTAATATATTTTTTTTTATGATTATCAAATCAGGGGCAAAACTATTATTTTTTTGGAATAATCAACATAAAATTTTTAATAAATGCACATAAATCATTAAAAAATGTTCATTTACTTAAATAAAGTAAATATTATAATAATAATTAATTTATATACTTCCCGCCTTTCGGCCTAAGTAATGAAACAAAGGGGATCAATAAACAAACGATGTAGATGGCTTTATACCGTACTATAGCACCCGGAAACGGCACAGTATACCCAATAAGTAATAACCCGCTTAGCGCAATCATAACAAGAAACAGGTAAAAGGGTTGGGCAAGGCGGGGAACCATTTGCTTTCCGGCAGATACAGCAGCAAGTATAAGAACCAGTAAAATCAATAGTATTTCAACAAAAGCCATTAAATGAAAGGGACTCTTTATTTCTGTAATATACGGCCGTAAAAAAACATGATTGGCTGCCTGCGGCAGTATGGCTGCATAGCTTTTAACAGTGGGTTCCAAAGGAGTCAGGGGCAATACCGTATTGGCCTGCAGGGCTAAGAACTGGTGCTGCTTTTCTGCAAGCTTAAACGGCAGGTTTAACGCCGGTGAAAGATGCCCGGAAAGAAAGAAGAACAGGATGCCAAAGCTGTAAATGATCAGAAACGGCAGATAAGGCTTAACGGGGTATTTTACAGCAATCCACCAGGCAGCTATGGCAGGCAGCAGTATAAGCGCATTAACATTGCGCAATAAAAAAATAAACATAAAGCCGATAACCCCTACTGCCACTTTTCCTGCTGTTGGTTTTACCGTAATACAATAATGTACCGCATAAATCAGTATGCCTGTAAAGAATACAATTAAGCCGTCTTTGTCTATTCCGCTGTTCCAGAAAAGACAGGAAGGAAGGAAAAAGATAAGGCCAAACAGCAGCAGCCTGTTTTTTGGGGCATGTTTTTGTGCAATTATATACAGGCAGTAAAGTCCCCAGAAAGATAAAGCATTAAAAAAAATGACATTGATATAATAATTACCGCCACTGAACACATTAAAAATAGCGAGCAGCTTAATTAATAAATTCTCCCCGGCATTGCTCCAGGGAGCGTCATCGGCAGTGGAAAAAAGATCACCGGCATTGTTAAAATGCAGACCTGTAGAAAAAAAAACGGAAGGTTGTGTAAGCAGCTTATGACATTCAATAAGTGATTCTTCAAAATATGCCCAACTGTCACTCACCTCAAATACATGCGCGTACAGGTAGCCGTATGCAATTCCTGCCATTACTTTTAAGGCAAAAGCGCTTATCAGCCATTTGTCTGCAACCGGCTTTCCCTGCTTATGGTTTAACCGGCGAAACAACAGGCTGAAGCCGGTAACATATAACAGACCGGTAATAATATATAAAGTAAGATGCAATGCTGGTTAATAATAATTGTAAAGATGTGGTGCTAAAATAATCTATTGTACTTTGATTGAATAAATTTTCACCGTATTATCCTGAACCCTTACTTTTAAATGATTATAATTGAGTATGCCAAAAATTCTATTAGGTGTTTCCAGCTCGTTTTGTGCTAATTTCCTGAGAGGGCAGGTAGCATTTTTGGTGCAGCATGGCTTTGAAGTGATGATCGTTAGCGGGCCGGGAGAAGAGATCAGCATGCTGTGTAAAAAAGAGAATGCCCGGTTGTTTACGGTAGATTTTACTAAAAGGATCACTCCGCTTACCGACTTTTTTCAGCTTTTACGCCTCATCCGCCTCATCCGGAAGGAACGGCCCGACATTATTAATGCCGGCAATCCTAAATCGGGTTTTCTTATTATGCTGGCCTGCCGGATCACCGGGCATAAAAAAAGAATATTTACGCTGCATGGACTATTATCAGATACAAAAAGAGGTGTAATACGCGGGCTGATCACCGCCACAGAAAAGATATCATGTGGCATAGCACATAAAGTGATCGTAGTAAGCCCTACTTTAAAAGCCCATGCAGAAAAAAGAAAAATACTTCCATTGGGCAAAGGGATGGTAATAGGCCGGGGAAGCGCCAATGGTATTGACCTGTATTCGTTTTCAAGAAATGAAGCTATTTTGGCGCATGCCATGCAACTCAAAAAACAATTTGGATTCAATGGCAATGAAATTGTACTCGGTTTTATAGGACGGCTGTCGAAAGATAAAGGAATAGACATTCTTTTTGATGCATTTAACACGTTAAAAACAGCGTATCCGTTTTTACGTATGGTGCTCGCCGGCCCCATAGTGGAAGAGAACCTTTTTTCGAAGCGCCTGCTTCACCAGTTATATCATGATGAAAATATTTTCTATCCCGGTAAATTATCTGATGTAACGGCTCTTTATGAGATAATAGATATTTTGATCGTTCCCTCCTTACGTGAAGGCTTCGGCAATGTGCTGATTGAAGCCGCCGCTATGGAAACGCCTGTGGTTGCATCCGATATACCCGGTTGTAAAGACGCGGTGCTGCCCGGCATCAACGGCGAATTGTTTGAAAAGGGAAACACTGCTGCTCTTGCAGCCGTTTTAAAAAAGCTGATTACCAATAAGGCATTAAGACAGCAATACGGAAGAAACGGAAGAGAATTTGTGTGTGATCATTTTTCTAATGAAGAAATTTGGGCGGGGCAGCTGGAATTATATAAAAACATGTTGTTAACTAAAGGAACTTAACAAATCGCATGGATGAGATGCGGTAACTTTTTTACCTGCCGCCGGTTACAGGTTTGGTAACCTGTTTGGGGGATTGCAAATTAACACGTTAATGATTATATTAACGCTCAGATCATAACAAGCACATTCCACATCACTACACAAACCTCAACAACATGACACTTTCCGAACATTTGTCAAACAACAGTTCCCCCAAACGGATCCTTGCGCTCGATGGCGGCGGTATCCGGGGCGCCTTATCACTCGGCTATCTCCAGCGAATCGAAGATATTTTACGAAAACAGAATGGAAACAATAAAGCATTCCGGCTTTGTGATTATTTCGATTTAATTGGCGGCACAAGCACCGGTTCCATTATAGCATCGTGCCTGGCCATTGGCATGAAGGTGCAGGACATAAAGAATATGTATATGGAGCTGGGCGATAAAATATTCGGCAAAAAAAACAAATGGTGGAAAATTTTTGAAATAGATGACCTGCTAAAAGCCACCTATAAAGCCAAACCGTTAGAAGATGAGCTGCAAAAGCTATTCGGTGATATTAAGCTGGAAAGTGAGGAAATAAAGACAGGCTTATGCATTATTGCAAAACGTGCGGATACCAACAGTGTATGGCCGCTGATCAACCATCCCGGCGGCAAATATTTTAATAGTGCCGACGGACTGAACAAAGATATATTGTTGTGGAAGGCGGTAAGGGCAAGCGCCGCCGCACCTACTTATTTTTTGCCCCAGGTTATTGATGTAGGCGGCGGACTGCATGAAGCCGCCTTTGTAGACGGGGGGGTGAGCATGGCCAATAACCCGGCCTTACAGCTATTGATGGTAGCCACTTTACAGGGATTTCCTTTTAAATGGAAATGCGGAGCCAACAACTTACTCATTGTTTCCGTGGGTACGGGCATGAGCCGGTGGAAACAAATTCCGGCTGATGTTAAAAAGAACAACCTCCTGAACTGGGCAAAGCAATTACCCGATATGTTTATGCAGGATGCAAGCTGGCATAACCAGGCTATTATGCAATGGCTGAGCAATTCGCCTACCGCCTGGGATATTGACGGTGAAATAGGCAAACTCGAAAATGATTGTATCAGCGGCGCTAAAAAAGATGGCGGGCTGATGCAGTACCTGCGCTATAATCTCTGGCTCGATGCTGAAACGCTGAAGCCTTTAATGAAAAAGGATTACAAACAAAGCGAAATTGACGGGTTAACGGAAATGAGCAATGCAGCCAGCAGGTTTGAATTGTATGATATAGGCGTAAAAGCTGCTTCGAAGGAAGTGAAGGAAGATCATTTTGCTGATACCTTTAAACTATAGGAAATGGCAAGTCTTTGTTTCGTTCTGATGCCCTTTGGCGTGAAAACGGATGGCAATAAAAAAGAAATTGACTTTAATAAGGTATATAGCTCATTTATTAAAAAAGCGATTGAACAGGCAGGACTGTTGCCTGTACGTGCGGATGAGGAGAAAGGGGGCGGGCTTATTCACAAACCCATGTATGAGCGATTGCTTTATTGCGAATTTGCCGTTGCTGATCTCAGTTTTGCCAATGCCAACGTGTTTTACGAATTAGGCATACGTCATGCCGTTAAGCCCTATACTACCGTTAGTATTTTTGAGGCCAATACCAAGCTGCCCTTTGATGTGGCACCGCTGAGAGCTTTGCCGTATAACTTTGAAGCGGGAGAAATACTTGATTGTGCACAAAAGATCAAAGATCTCTCGGATATTATACGCACTAACCTCGATGCGCAGCAGGCACAGCCCGATAGTCCTATCAGTCAAATGATCCCCGCTTATATTTTTCCTGAATTAAATACACTGCAGGCCAAAGCCGACTCCTTCAAAGAAATCATAAATGAAACCAACAACACCAAGCAGCAAATACGGTCGCTGGTAAAAGAATGGCAACAATGGGATGTGAAGGATAAAAAAGCAGGCATCTCGGATGAAGAGAAAGCTTCGAATGAACAGGAAAAAATGAAGCTGACAGCACAGTTAAAAGCAATAGAAAAAGCGGCAGGGAAAGGATTAAAATATAACTATGATCTTGTTTATGCATTAATGGGCGCCTATAAAACCACCAATGCCTTCACCGAAATGGCAGCAATGATACAGCCCATGGTACAACGGGAAAGAAAAGGTGATATCTATCTTCAGCAGCAACTGGCGCTGGCATTAAACAAAACCAGGCACAGGGAGGAAGCGGAGCAGATCCTTAATGATATTATTAACAGGTACGGCGCCGATCCCGAAACCAACGGATTATTAGGTGCGGTATACAAGGGTTTAACGGACGATAACGCAGCTGACGATCTGCTGGCAGCGGCATACCGGCGTAAAGCCATAAAAGCCTATTTAGACGGATTTGACGCAGACCCCAGGGATTTTTATCCCGGCATAAACGCACTCACCTTATTGTTTTTTGAAAATGCGGAGGATCCGCGGTTCAAAAAATATTTTCCTTTGGTGGGCTACTCGGTAGAAAGACAATTAGAAGCCAAACAAAATAACTACTGGGTGCAGGCAACAGCGCTGGAGCTGGCTGCGCTGGAGCTTAACGAAACCAGCGCCAAACAATATCTTGCCGCTGCGCTAACCTGCAACCCGGCCAAATGGGAGAAAGAAACAACGGCGGGAAATCTGAAAAAGATATATACCAGCGCTGCACTGCTGCAAAGCAAAGAAAAACTGGCGTGGCTTATGACCTGTATTGAAAAACTCGGTTAATTTAAACCATTACTTATGGCCTACCGCGATCAATGGAAGATGCTCCATTTGCTCAACACGAGCATGCGCGGAGCACTTAAAGAAACAGAATTGATAGAAATGGGTATTGATTGCTATCCCGATACTATCCAGTACCTGAAGGATGATGGAATTGTTGAGATGGATAGTTCGGGTGCTTACAGCCTCAATCCTATTGTTCGCCGCATGCTCAACAAATTTATGATAGCAATGGGCGCCGGCGATATGAAGGAACTCTATGTTGATGTTCCCTCCTGCTTTATTGTTATGCCTTTTTCGGAGAAGTGGTCCGATACTGTATTTTACGATTTCATTCAGCCTGCAGTTATAAAAGCTAAAATGGAATGTGTTCGTGGAGATATGATCACGCGTGTGGGCAAATTATCTGAAAATATTGTAAAACAAATACAACGCACAGGACTGGTAATAGCCGATATTTCAGTAACCAATGCCAATGTATTTTATGAATTAGGCATTGCCGACACCATAGGAAGAGACGTTTTTTTGTTGTATGAAAAGCATATCGAACAAAACCTCCCGGCGGATATACAGGGGGCGCACTATTATGCGTACGATAGAAATAATATTCCGGAGTCGGTTGAACGCTTCGCTGAAAGTTTACTACAATGGAAAGAAAATTATCGTGTGGATATTACTTTAAAATATTGCCGTAAATAACTACAGATGCAGCTCCTTTCACAAATAACAGTAACCGCCGGCGAAAGAAAACCCGTTATTCAATTGCTGCTCGGTGATCTTTCCGCTATCCCTAAGGAACATGCTGTTGACATACTGGTAGTTTCTGCTTTTCCAAATGATTACACACCGTTAGAAGGCTCATTGTTCCTGGCGCTTCAAAAAAAAGGGCTTTTTGTTCGGGCATTGGCCGCAAATAAAGAAATGGACTTAGTAGCCCAATTAGGATGCTGGCTGTCTGCCCCGCTTTCTGCTGAACAAAAAAGCAAATTCCATTTTAAAAAAATCCTTTGTTTTGAGCCGCATTACCATTCTACCGAACCACAAACCATTGTAGGAAATATTTTCAGGTGCATTAACACTTTCGCCTTTGATGAAGACAATGATGAAATAGCTATGCCGGTGCTGGCAACAGGATACCAGAAAGTGCCCATACAAAAAATGCTGCCTGCTTTATTAGAAAACGCTGTTTTCTGGCTACAGAACGGGCTACCATTGAAATGCATCAAGCTGGTGCTATACCGGCAGGAACAGGCAGATGCGGCATTGCCTATATTTGAACCGGTAAAACAACGGCTGGTAAAAACAGTACAGGAGGAAATAAAAAATATAAGTGACATTCCCCGGCGGCCACCTGCAGTATCTTACCCCGAAGTTGCTGAACCCGAAACGGTTTATGCTCCCGGAAATGCGGAACGCCATAATGAATCAACCCGTGCAGCACCACCGGTAGCATTGCAACCCCATACCGCACCCCTTCCAACCTATGACCTGTTTATCAGCTATTCTCATAAGCAAACCGAAGCGGTACAGGAATTTGTAAAAGCCATACGGGAAAAGAAAGATGCGCTTAATATTTTTTACGACAGGAGCAGCATACCAGCAGGCGGGCTTTGGATTAGGAAAATTTCGGAAGCTATACAAAATTCAAAATCGGTACTCTGTATTTTAACACCCGAATATAGTAAATCGGATGTATGCTGGGATGAGTTTCAATGCGCCAAAGTAATGGAGCTGCGAACCAAAAAAAGCATCATTAAAACGATCAGTTTTATTAAAGACGAGGATATGCCACCTATGTTTGCCATTTACAGCTATATTGATTGTACGGAAGCCGACCTTCAGAAATTAATAAGCAGCGCCGGTGAGTTTTGTTAACGTAACCATAACCGCGCAAACCCGGAATGAAAGCTGAACGGGAATCAACGTCCGATCTGCCTTATGGAATTATTTCAATTATAAATAGTAAGCATATGGCTGACATATTTATAAGTTATTCCAGCGAAGATAAGACCAGGGTAAAAGCCATTGCCGAAACACTGGAGCATAAAGGCTGGTCGGTTTGGTGGGACAGGCAAATACCCGTAGGCCAGCGTTACGACACTGTTATAGAGCAGGAATTAAATAAGGCCAAATGCGTAATAGTAATATGGACGCAGCGTTCCGTAAATTCTGAATGGGTAAAGAATGAAGCCAGTGACGCGGCTCAAAGAAATATACTTGCACCGGTTTTACTGGAAGACATAACGATCCCGCTTGCCTTCAGGCGCATTGAGGCAGCCCGGCTTACCGGATGGAATGGAGAAAGGGATCACCCCGAATTAGAAATACTGTTCAGCGCGGTTGCCGCCATTATAAATGGCCCTACCATAACAAATACTGCAACTACGCATGATGCTCAAAGCGTTTTAAAAACGGAGGCTGCACAAAAGAAAAAGTATATCCTGCTAACCCTTGCAGCCTTAGGCGCGCTGTTGGTAGCTCTTGGAATTTTTTTCTTTTCCAACGAATCGCGTCCCCGCGTTATCCGTATTACCGGACAGGTGAAAACCGCCGCTGAAATACCCATTACAGGAGTGGAAGTAAACGCGGATGGCACCCGGTTTTATGCTACTACCATTACCAACGGAACCTATGATCTTCGCCTGGAAAATTATACAGTAGGCGATGAGGTTACGCTCACCACTTCCAACAAAGATTTTGAAGACAAAACCATCGCCGTAAAGATCAGCAGCAGGGAAATGAAAGTAGATTTTGTTTTAAACCCGGTTACCCGGTAAACCCGGCTTCTCCCACCCTTGATGTAATCAGCACCCGGCCTGCATGAGGAATACCTGTTCCCGCTAACGGCACTTTACCAATACCCGGTAACACCAACCGGATTTTAAGGTTGTATATGCTATTAGCAGTGAATAAAATAATAAACTTTATTCATTCATCTAAAATAACGGTCATGAAAAATTTCATTATATACGTGGCCCCGCTGCTGTTCTTATATAACACGGCCCGGGGGCAAACCCTTGTTATAAAAGGCAGGGTAAGATGCCAGAATGAAAGTGTACATTCTACCAGGGGAGCCGAAAACATTATTGTGGTGCCGGCCTTTGTTCCTTCAAAATCCACCATCACAGGCTCTACCCCGCCGGGTTATTTTGAATGCAATACCGGCGTGCCGTTTGCCAAACTGCAGGATAAGCAGGTAAGCCTGTACATCGTTTCGGGATGCAGCCAATGCAGTGAATCTGTAAAACGGGTATTTATTTCCGAAGACCAGGACAGGAAAAATAAGGATAAAGCAAAATCATATGTTACGGTAAAAGACTGGAAGTTTAATGCCAATTGCAGCGATATAGCATTGCCCGCATTCCAAACAGACAGCCTGCTGGGCGTTATCGCGCAGCAGCCCGAACAAAGCATAGGGCAAATAACCAATGCCACTGCCCTGGTGGGAGCACCCGCACTCCTGAACCTCCTCACCAACCTAACGCCCATAATAGGCATTGTATCGAACGCCGGAACTTTCGAGGCAAGGGAACTGGAGCCGGGTAAAATTGAGTATGGTCAGTTCCTGTTTACTTCGGCGTTAACGCACACCGCTAATACCGGCTTTAATTTTTCACCGGCAAGAGACATGTCGGAAGCCGTTTTCTGGAATCCGTCGGCAATCGTTAAAAGCAGCAATCCTTATAATATCAGCCTGCTTACCAATGTAAAAAACAATGCGAAGCTGGGCGGGTATTTCAGGGTGAATGACAAACTTTCTATAGGTGCAGGATTTATATACACGCAGCAGGATGAATACAGGGAGGCTTTGTTTGTAAAAATCTCAAACGAAGCCAATACTGTACGGATAGATTCCTTCCTGATAAAATTAAAGGAATATTCGGCTTTCCTGGCGCCCGCCATGAAAATAAATGACAGGATAAGCGTTGGATTAACCGTAAAATCTATATGGCAGCAATTTAACATTCCCAATATACTCCGGATATCCTTTGATGATAATGGCTCCACCACCAACACCTATACCGACAGTACCATAAAAAAACAAAAATGGGACATGGATGTATCGGCAACCTATAAAGTAAGCAACGCATTACAGGTGGGGATCAACCTGATGAACCTTGCAGGCACAACATTATATGCCGATGCGTTTGCTGCCGGCGGCAATAAGCAGTACAACACGCAAAATCAAAGAGCCATAGGGGTGGGCGCATGCTACAAATGGCAGCGTTTTAATTTTGGGACTGATGTAATTTTTACGGACGATGGCTTTTACGATGCGGCAATAGGTGTAAACTATGTGCCTTTTAACAATGCATTGCTTTCTGCCGGGCTGGCTGTAAAACAACTGAGCTTTTCCGCCGCTTTCAGGGTTAAACACTTCAGGATAGCTTATATTAATGACAATGACCTTATGGTAAATGAAAAAAGAAAGGGAAGATCAGGCATTTTAAATGGCAGTTTATACGGCGGATTTGTTTTTGATTTCTGAGCATACGGGGATCCAAAAGCGTTTCATCAATTATACCGGCATACCATTTAAAAAAGGAGATGAGGTAAATAAGCTTATCTTTACTAATCAACCCGGCAGAACAGCATACCCAAAAAAACAGGCAATTACCGGCCGGCACTTCATCAACATACATATTCATTTTTTACAATAAAAACAAAAATAGCAGCAATGGTATCATCAACAGCAATAATTATTGGAGCAGTATTGGCTTTTTTCTTCCTCGGCGTAAAAATAGTAAGACCAACACACAGGGGTTTAATTGAAAGACTGGGGAAATACAACAAGTTTGCCAATCCCGGGTTCCACTGGATCATACCGTTTATTGACAAAATGTATATCGTTAATATAACAGAACAGATGGTGGATGCGCAGCCGCAGGAAATCATCACAAACGACAACCTGAATGCAAGCGTTGATGCACAGGTTTATTTCAGGGTAGTAGAAGCCGAAGAAAGTGTAAAAAGTTCCCAGTATAACGTAAACAATTACAAATTACAGATCGTTAATCTTGCCCGCACAACACTAAGGAATATTATAGGAACGCTTACCCTCAAATCGGCAAACAGCGAGAGGGGAAAGATCAACGCCGAGCTGCATAACACCTTGCGCAACGAAACGGCAAGCTGGGGGATTATAATCGTACGAACCGAGTTAAAAGAAATAGATCCGCCGCGGGATGTGCAGGAAACGATGAATAAAGTAGTAAAGGCCGAAAATGAAAAAATTGCGGCTATTGATTACGCTACCGCGGCCGAAACAGTGGCTGATGGGGTAAAGCGGGCTAAAATTAAAGAGGCGGAAGGCTATAAAAGGGCTAAAGTATTACATGCCGAAGGAGAAGCGGAAGCCATTATGCTGGTGAATGAAGCAGCCGACAAATATTTTACGGGAAATGCGCAACTGTTAAAAAAGTTAGAAACGCTGGAGGCCTCGCTTAAAACAAATGCGAAGATCGTGATCCCTGCAGGCACGGAACTGGTTAACATTATTGGCGATATGGCCGGCGTATTGCCCGTGCATTTCAGGAAAGAAAAAGAGGGAAACGGCGAAAGCAAAAATTTTCAGCTTACCGGCAATGCCGAATAAAAAAACTGAAATTTTATTTTACCGGGGAAGTAGTAGCAAGCGTTAGCAGGAATACCGATTCCTGCAACGCAGTTACGCTGTGCGGCAAACCTTTATGCAGGGCTATCATCTGTTCCTTTTTCAATATTACCGATTCTTCATCCGTAGCAAAGCTAATTTCACCTTCCAGCACCTGCACACTAATGATCCCGGCGGCGGTATGCTTTGCCATAACAGCGCCTTCATGCAGGGCAACCAGTACTATGCTTAATCCATCGGTTTTATATACCGTTATCGCATTACGGTCGCTGTTATCCCAGGTGGCTTCCTTTTTTATTTGCCTTATAAAATCGGCAATATCCATACGCACCAATGGCGCATCCAGCACCCTGTCGCCTTCCGGCCTTGCTTCTGTTGATGCATTGTATTTCGCCTCCATAAGCATTATTTGAATTAAAACATAAATATAAGCTTTCCTGTGCCGCCACTACGTTATACCCGGATTAATATAAGGTTATTCCCCGATTAATATTAGCGCTGCCCGGGGGGTGCATTCCAAATTAACCGAGCTGCGTGTCAGCAAAACATAGGATATACCCTA